>Ga0123355_10014196_pt1 | contig 12439 bp, 12 predicted proteins | sample TergutEmb28metaG_3_FD_89872 | JGI IMG/M metagenome (GOLD analysis project Ga0123355, IMG submission 89872) | Embiratermes neotenicus P1 segment gut microbial communities from Petit-Saut dam, French Guiana - Emb289 P1 | ecosystem: Host-associated > Arthropoda: Insects > Digestive system > Gut ...
GAGGCGGTTGTGCCCGAATCCTGCCAGGTACACCGCGTGACCGTTGAGCTCGGGTGTGATCACCGATTGTGCGGCGCCAGCCCGCAATGAGTCCGCCGAGACCCATGGCACGGCAATGGTGAACAATATCGTGATTGCAAGCGAGGCTCTCACCGAAGCTCCCACACCAATCTACACGTCGAGACCGTAACTTTCTCGCCGAGTTGTGGGATCAATGGAAAGACGAATCGTTGGCGATACTGTGGCGGAAAGGGATCACGTCGAACAGGCCGGCCATAAATCAGCAGAATGCGTCGTGACTGACTGCCTGGTGCTAGTGGCCTGAGGGTTGGAAGATTTCGAACACCAATGCGCTGGTCGAGGAGGCAGCGTACAGATAGGTGCCGGCCGCGCTGCCATTCATCGCAAAGTAGTCGGAACTACTCTCGAATCCGAGGCCCTGGACCGTGCCGCCGATGGGACATCCGACATCAAGGGAGGTAAGTGAGACATCGAAGACGTTCAGATCGGTTGTGTTGCCGGCCTCCTCGGTGAAGGACCCGCTCATGTTGCAGAGCGAGCCGTCGGCCTTCACGCCGGTGGCGACGAGACTCATGTCGGCGGCGTTCCCGGTCCGGGTGAGAACCACATCCCACAGGAGGGGCTGGGTGGTTGCACCTTCAATTTCCCCGATCCATGTGGCGCCGGAAAGCGCGGTCACCGGGCCATTGAGCGCAGCGTTGGCAGCAAGCGAGAAGCTATTGCCATTCGAGAGGGTACCCGACATGGACGTATTCGAAGCGATCGTGCCATTCACAGTCTCGGTAGCGGTGTTGCCTCCGCTCGCTGGCGTGGCATAGGCGGTAGCGGTCTCCGAGAAGGAGCAGCTACCGGTGATGGAGGGCATCACGACCGTGTCGCCGGGCGCCGGGACGGTGTTCGTGGTTTGAAAAAAGACAGCCAGTCCCGAAGAATTGATGACTCCCGGTCCCGAGACTGAGCCTCCGCTACCGGAAACGTTAAGCGTCCAGTCACCCACGACGTTATAGGGAGTGCGGCAGGTTGTCTTGCCAGAATTTGAGGAAGAATTCCCGCAGTTGATGGTCGCGGCGGCGACCAGAACCAGCCCGAGCAAAAACAGCGGCCCGAGAAGCTTGTCCGGCGCATTCCCCTGTGCTGTCAGTTTTCCGTTGTGCGGGTTTTCTCTTACCTGAATGCCAGCCGAAAGTTCGGGACAGAGGTGCATTTGTTTCACCCTTTCTGTGCGCAAATTTGGCCCGTGAGGCTGACAGGGAAAACCACTTTCGTGACCCCGGAAATGCTGCCACAAAACAGAGAGGCCGCGAAGCCGGAAGCTTCATGACCCCATTTCGAGGAGTCAGCAAAATGCGATTGACAGTCCGAAGCATACCCGTAAATCGCCCGTTCAACAATCCTCGCGCGAGTTCGTTTCCAGGCCCAACAAAATCAATGCGAACACACCTTACGACTTTGAGGATAAGAACCTGACTCCTTGTGGCGGTCTGTCTCCGCTGACCACGATGCTCGAGAAACCCAAGTTTCAGCGGCTGATCGAACCATGACCGTGAAGCGAGTGCTGGGTGTGATTTCGAAATGCCAATTTATTCTGAGCCTGGTGTTGCCGTCCAGGTTGGCTTCTCCCGCTGGAACCATAACGATCCCATGCTCACGCGCATCCCTGAAGGTGTTCGAGCTGCCGGCGCAAAGCACAGAACTTCAGCTTAGCGGGCACTGGTGAGGACTTCCGCCGGTCAGGGAGGCCGCGGCGATCGAATGTCCGGTATGGGAGAAGAAATTTACGGTCGCTCTGCTCTCGCGACAGAGGTCCATTCCGTCGGCCTTCTTATTTCGTGCTCACCGTATCTTCCGGCAAACCGTGCTGCTCCTCAAAGCACGACTCCAGTTCCGGCACATTCGCCGGTGAGCGAGCTGACGAGCCATGGGGAGCAGCTCGCAGATACTGCACGGGCCACGCGGCGTGTTGGCTCAGCTCGCGCGCAGCACCAAGTGGCCAATAAGGCTCACGAAGCAGTTCGCGTGCCAGGATCGCTACATCGGCTTGGCCGGTACGAATAATGTGATCCGCCTGGACCGCGTCCGTGATCATGCCAACTGCACCGGTTAATACCCCACTTTCGCGTCGAATTTTTTCGGCAAAGGGCGTTTGATATCCCGGTCCCATGGGGATACTGGCGTGCGGCAGGTTTCCACCGGAAGAGCAATCGATCAAGTCGATGCCCAACGTGTTCACTTTGCGGGCAAGCTCGACGGACTGTTCCGCATCCCAGCCGCCCTCAATCCAGTCCGTCGCCGAGATCCGCATAAACAATGGCGCTTCTTCCGGCCAGACAGTGCGGACAGCGGACACGACTTCGCACACCAGGCGTATACGGTTGTCAAAGGAACCGCCGTAGCGATCGGTGCGCCGGTTGCTGAGCGGCGACAGAAATTCATGTAACAAGTAGCCGTGCGCGGCATGAATCTCGGCAACGCGAAAGCCCGCATTCCACGCCCGACATGCCGCGTCCCGAAAAGCGCGGACCACCTCCTGAATGCCCTTTTCGGTCAGTTCCTGCGGTTGGGGATAGGTATCGGCAAAGCGCTCTGCAGTGGGAGCTACCACTTTCTTCCATCCGCCCTCGCTCGGGTGTGCTTCGCCATGTCCTTCCCACGGTCGCTTCGTGCTTGCCTTGCGTCCTGCGTGGGCGAGTTGCATGCCGGCGATGCTGCCCTGCTGGTGAATGAATGTCGTGATGCGACTGAGAAATTCGATGTGTCCATCATCCCAGATGCCCAGATCCTGCGGGCTGATGCGCCCTTCGGGCAGGACCGCTGCGGCTTCGGTAAGCACGAGCCCCGCCCCACCCACCGCGCGCGAACCGAGGTGAACCAAATGCCAGTCGTTCGCGAAGCCGTCCTGACTCGAATATTGACACATGGGTGAAACCACAACCCGGTTCACCAGGTTGATTCCGCGAATGGCCAGGGGAGCGAACAGATGCGCCGACATGAGGGTAGAGATGACTCGAAGCAAGGGAAGGATTCTTTGGATCACAAGACGCCGGCAAGCGCCGCTGCGGCATTCAGGCGACCGGCGGGCTGTCGTTCTAACCAGCTGAGCCATGCCTCATATGGGGCGCCATGTCTCCTATTGCAGCTTTGCGTATTCCGCTTTGGCTTGCTTCAGGATCGGGATGTCGGGGTCGGCCTCTTTCCAGAGCGTGAGGAACTCCCGGTAAGCGACGAGCGCCCTCACGCGCGCGGCATCGGCATCTGCACCATGCGAGGTCCTCGACAGCAATGCGTTGGCTCGAGCCAATCCCAGATGTCCCAAAGCTCCAGTCCAACAATTCCAGATGATGCCTTTGTGGTCGAGAATCTTCTGGAACTCGGCGGCCGCTTGCGCGCCCTGTCGAGCCGCGAGGTATGCCTCGGCGTGAATAAAAGTGGGATGGAGACAGGACAGACTGCTGATGGAAAACGAAATTTGCGCAAACTCGATCGCAGGCGGAGCCGATTCCAGATCGCTGAGAGCTTCCGCGGGATGGTGGCGATTCAGCGCTATTTGCGCCCGCACCGCCGGGAGCCACACCGACTGCATTTGACTATCGAGCGGAAAGCGATGATTCAATTCTTGCGCCAGGGATTGGGCTTGTGCCGTGTCGCCCGCCATCGCATAGGCCAGCGCAGCTTCCACGGCGACGCTCGGACTGGTTGGGACCAGCTTCCTCCCTGCGGCGGCGGCCTGTTTCGCCTGCGCCGCATAGCCGAAGGCTGCCTCGCGGAGAGCTGCATTCTCCTGCCAGATGGCGCCGCTCTCCTTGCTATCTGCGCGGATGGCAGAGTCCACCGACCGCGACGTCAGTTCCCGGGCTTTTCCCAGATGGCCGGAATAGGCGGCGGTATCGGACCCCAGAGATAGCCCTATGTTCTCCTCGGGCCTGCCCGCAAACCAGTTCTCTTGTTCTCTCATGCCGGCATGATCCCCACCCAGGAAGGCCAGGATATAGAGCTGCGAGTGGAACGGGTAGACATCCAGTTTTCGCGACTGAGCCTCGCCAATTGCCTGCCGGGCGTCCTGGTAGTGTTCGAAGCCCAGCCCGGCGTTCGCAAGATTCACGTAGGGGTCGACGTTATCCGGGTTCAGACGGATCGTTTGCCGGTACGCATCGCCAGCCTTGTCATACTGTCCCTGTGCAGAGAGGACCGTACCCAGTCCGTTGTATGACTCCCAGTCTCTGGGGTACCTCTCGATGAGCTCCTGATATGCCTGAGCCGCCTTGTTCAGTTCTCCCGTAACCGTGGAATAGTAATCCGCCGTGATGAGGAGTTTTTCCCGCTCGTTGGCATGCTCGCGCATGTCGAATGCCTTGGCGTAGTACACGCTGGCCCGCCCGGGTTCGCCGAGATTGTAGTAATCGCCGCCCACTGCCCGATACCCCATGGCAAAATCGGGATCGAGTTGAATGGCGCGTTCATCGTAGCGCAGCGAGGCAGCCGGACCTCCCTCGGGTTCGGCTTTCGCACCAAGGCTGAACGCCTTCAGAGCTTCGAGCGAAGCGGTAGTGGCCTTCACCAGCGGAACGTCGAACTTCTGCACCGTCGCCAGCGACTCGCCCAACTCGCTGCGCAACCTGGCGGCTGCTTCGCCTAATGCGTCGAGCACGTTCTCCTTGGCTGCCGCCGCTGCCTGCTCTTCCGCCAGCACGTCCCCGCTCTGGCAGTTCACCGCTTTCAACCCCAGCACATATTGGCGGCCCAGACTGGAAATCGAACCCGCGATGTACGCCTTACTTCCCGCACGTTGGCACAATTCCCGCGCCACTTCGGGCGTTAGTGGAGTGCCAGCGCGGCGGGTCATCAACGTCAATGTCGCCGCAACTTTGCTCTCGGAGAGTACATTGAGAAACGGCGACTGTTTGAGAGCCACAGTGAGCGCCGTCTTGAGCGTGTCGTCGAAGACCGGATCGCCTGTGGAATTTGCGAAGTCGGCGAGGACGATCGTGTCCGCCTCATGAAGCTTACTCCCGGCGCGCGAATATCGGTGGCGCAGGAGTCCGATCGTTCCAGCCACGAGCAGGGCCAGCAAGACCAGACTGAAGCAGACTCCCGCGTTGCGCAGGTTGTTTCTCCGTCGACGCGGCCTTTCCCGGGGTCCCCTGGGGTACAGAGCCGGGGCGGAAGTTGCGAGGGGGAGCGGGGCATGGGCAGCAAGCCCTCTCAACTCCTGCAGTTCATTTCGGATCTCAGAGGCGTGCTGATAGCGATGATCGCGGTCCTTTTCGAGCGCCTTCGAGATGATCTTTTCCAATTTTCGGGGCAGCCTGGAATTGAACCCTGTGACCGGCTCTGCAGGTTCATGCAGGATCGCGGCAAAGGTGGCGCCCAGCGTTTTTCGTTCGAACGGCATGCGCCCGGTCGCCATTTGGTAGAGGACCGCGCCAAACGAGAACAGATCTGTGCGTGGGTCGAGGTCCTCGCCTCGAACCTGCTCGGGAGACATGTAGGCGATGGTGCCCGGGGTTGCGCCGGGCTCGGTCACCTCCTTGTGCGTGATGGTGCTGGCCTCATGAACCTGCTCGGCATTTTCGAGGTCGACGGAGTTCCTCATTTTGGCCAGGCCGAAGTCAAGGACCTTGGCGTGTCCGCGCCGTGTCACAAACAAATTCGATGGCTTGATGTCACGATGAATGACGCCGAGCGAGTGAACGGCTTCCAGAGCATCGGCAATCTCGGCGGCCAGGGACAGCAGGATGTGAGTTTCCAGCGGGTGGCCGGAGATGCATTGTCGGAGCAGCGCACCTTCGAGGAACTCCATCACGAGGAAGGATCGTCCCTCATGCTCCCCGATGTCGTAAATCGTGCAGATATTGGGGTGATTCAATGCCGAGGCGGCTTTGGCTTCGCGGCGGAATCGCTCCAGAGCCTGCGAGTCGGTTGCCAGTTCCTCAGGCAGGAATTTGAGAGCCACAAAGCGATCCAACCGGGTGTCCTGGGCTTTGTAGACGACACCCATGCCTCCGCTGCCCAGCCTCTCCAAGACGCGATAATGCGAAACAATCTGGTCAATCATTCTGCTACTTCTCAACACTGAAGTGAACGATTGGCGAACGCAGTGTGGGACCCGTGGTTCCGAATGAGCGAGAGGACGACAGTTGGCCAGAAACTCCGTAATGATCTGATGCGGGGGATAAGGTCTTCACCCAGATCGGGTTGGACCCGGACGTCCAGCTCACTACAAATATAACATTAATTGAATTGTGGATATGCCACTTGCGGCACGCTCCGGCCTCCGGGTTGACCCCAAAGTTGACTCCAAATTGGCTGGCACCAGGTATTCCGGCTCATGTACTTTCGAATGGCGATTTAGTTTTAAAGTCTTGAACCCTTTACCTCCCGGACATCATCAGAATGTCCAACGCCACTCATGGATGCACCCTTTCCCCAATTTAATCGGAGTATTCGACAAATATCAGACTGAAAATATCCGACTGAACGGTCGAGTTTGTCCAATATTCCAATCTGGAGTTGTGCATGCGATTGGGGACTGAGCACGGCCAGCCGAAAGCAAAAGTTGACTTGGGCGAATATCTGGACGGCCTGTACGGCTACGCACTGGTGCTGTCGCGCAGCAGGACCGAAGCGGAGGACCTGGTCCAGGAGACCTGCCTGCGGGCGCTTCGAGCCATCGACGGATTGCGCGCACAAAGCAGTGCGAAGAGCTGGCTGTTTGCCATCTTGCGTAATATTTGGCTCAACCAGGTGCGGCACAGGCGGATAGCCCCTGATGTGATCGAGCTCGACGCGGAGGAAAATGATGCCAACGAGCCCGCCGATCGGGCGCATGATCCCGACAGCGAGTACGTAAACAGAGTCGAGCGCGAGCAGGTGCGAGCGGCGATCCAGCAGCTTCCTCTGGAGTTCCGCGAGGTCATCATCCTGCGCGAATACGAAGACCTTTCCTATCAGGAGATTGCCGCCCTCCTCGAATGCCCGCCGGGCACCGTGATGTCACGGCTGGCAAGAGCGCGCTCGAAACTCAGGGAGTTGCTTTCCGCCGGTCTGATGGCTCCACGGGCACAAGAAAAGGAGGTCGGCGAGACCGATGGGAGCGCGGCATGACCACAGGTGCGGATCCGAGGTAAGATCGGTGAGAACAGACGAAATTGACGGGAATATTTTGTCGCCTCGCGTGTCTAGCTATTGGGACCAAAAAATGCTGAAGCGCGCCGCTTTTCTGAACCCGGGAAGGCTCATCAATGAACTACTGCGATGAGTGTGCCATCAAAACACTGCGTTATCTTGACAATGACCTCGCGGGACGCGAATTACAAGACTTTCTGACCCATTTGGAGTCTTGCGCCAGTTGCCGGGCCCATGTGGAGGCGGAGAAACAACTCTCGGCCACCCTCGATCGGTCTCGTCCTTTGTATTCAGCACCAGCTGCCCTCCGCGCACGCCTGGCTGCAGCTGCGGTCCAGGATTCCCCAGCCAGTGGAGTTCAAGAATCGATCTATCCGCGTGCCTCTGGCACACAGGGTGGGCGACTGGCACCTACGTTCCGGCTCCTTGCCAGCTGGCGAGTGCTCGTGCCCGCAGCGCTTGCTATGGCACTCGCTCTGGCAGTTCTTCCCAACATCGAACGACAGGTTCAGGCGGCGAGCTACGTTGAAACTGCGGTTGCCACGCACAAAAGCTACCTGAGTGGCAATCTACCTTCGGGACTGGAATCAAGCTCTGCGGAACAGGTCACGGCCTGGTTTGCGGGCAAGGTTCCGTTTGATTTTCGACTGCCTCGAGGTGAGTCCGCTCCCGAAACGAATCCTGCCTATCGCCTCAAAGGCGCTACTTTGGTGAATTACCGGGGAAGCCCGGCGGCGCTGGTGACGTACGAGACGCACAACGACAAGATCAGTCTGCTGGTTGACTCCAGCAAGTCGGCCGTAGTAGGGGGTGGGGATGAGATCGCCTTCGGCAAGCTGACTTTTCACTATCACAACGACTCGGGCTTCAGAGTGATCACCTGGACCAACCACGGTCTTTCGTATGCGTTGGTTTCTTCGGTGTCCGGCCCGGCACGGGCATCTTGCCTGGTTTGTCATCAGAATATGGCCGACAGCAGCAATTTCAAGACTCACCCCTGAACTGGGGCTCGCGCCTTGTAACTTCCTGACTTCGTGTAGCTCTGTCCACTCCGCTGACCGATTGCTTTTAAGTCCACCCTGCAGATTTGCGGATTTGCTCTTGAGGGTTCCGGGAATAAGTGTCGAGCGCCTGTGTCTTGTCTTATGAGTGGAGCAAACAATTCGCAGTTGAGAGGTGGGGGAAGAGGAATGAAGTCGGTTTGGGGATTCGATCCCGATGAGGTGAGAGAGCGCAACGCTTGTTTCGGGTTGAGCCTGACAGGGAAGAATCCGGGTATAGCGCTGAAGATCAGCGAGGTGCCGGGATTCCCCTGGGGGCTGCCGCAAAGCTGTACGAACTCCGCCGGATGTTTCGATTGTAGAGACAGCGGCGCCGCAAAGGGCCGCGACCGGATCGAGCGGGATCGACACGTTCTTCAGACATTCCGGAACGCTTCCCGGGTTCCGGAATAAACAGACTTCAGCCGCGTCTTGTTGCAGGGAGGAATCAGATATGAACGTGGCAACAGTTACGAAACCGAAGTCACTGGCAGCTGCACAACCGGACAGAAGCGTGATGGAGGGTGATGATGAGTTGACGATCATCGAGGCTCCCCGCGAGGTTCTGCGCTCCGCGTTGACCGCTCTGAGCGAGGGACGAGTCTGGGAAGTCATGGAGCGGTTTGATGACCGCTTCACATTCAACGACCACGCTCTCACCCTGGAATTTACGGACAAGTTGCGCTTGACCGAGTTCTTCGAAAAATCTCGCGAGTTATTCCCGGACGCCATTCTGGAACTGGTTTCCCTGTTCGAGAGCGGAGACCACGCTTTTGCGGAGTGGAAGCTGGCTGCCACACAGACTATGCCTTACGGGTCCCAGAGTTATCTGTTCCCGATCTCGTTGCGGGGCTCGACGATCATAGGCGTCGAAAACGGAAAAATTGTCCAATGGTCGGACTACTACGACGAAAACACATCACGAAGAATCGGCCTGGCTGGGCTGTTCACAGAATGGTTCGAGTACTGACTTGGTCGTCCTGTGCGCAACCCGCAGCTTTGAGCAAGAACGGAGATGAACGAACCCGGGCATCGACATCCCACCCATGGAGGCAGGCGATGAGTTTCGAATCCTTGATGACTGTGTCGCAGCGCCTGACTGTGTCGGTGGAAACATTGGCGGCCCTGGAAGTTTACTCGCCCGCGCCGCCGATCGCGTTGGTGGTTGCGAAACGCCCGAGCTACCAGAGGCCATGAACGTTGGGCGGGGGATGCCGCAATCGGTCAACGCCAAAGGAAGGCGGTCGATCATGATTCCATGGGTTCATGACGATTTCGCAACTCGGGTCGAATAAGTGCTGACGGTGGTGTCCAGTTTCTGAGTTTCGAGCATTCCTGTCGTGAAAAGGAGTAGTCGGTGAGAGTAACGGAAGTAAATACTGGATCGGTGTTAGACGAGGCCCGGGAAGTGCGAAGCCTTCGCGCTTCGAACTGGATTGAACCCTCGAGACCTATGACCAACGATTTGCTGTTGGCCAACAGGACGGACCAAGACCCCGCGCTATTTCATACGAGATTCTGGCGTTGTTATCGCTTGCTGCACTTCGTCGCCTGCCGTGTTCTCGGCAGCCCGGAACGAGCCGACGACGCTATCGAAAATTGCTGGCGAAGGGCATCCCGGAGTCGGCCGCGGTTCGAATACGAAGGCGCGTTTCGCAGCTGGCTGGTCAGAGTTCTTATTGACGAGGCTCTGGACATTTTGTGCGAGAAGGCACGAGGCGCTCAAGGCGGAATGGATCTTCGAAGAGATACCTTCGGAGCATGAGACCGGTTGCACTGCCGAAATCAAATACAGAAGGAGATTCCTGAAAATGTTCACCCAACGGTCAACGAAAAGAACGGAAGGACGTAACCATCATGAGCAGAGGCTTACTCCGGATGGAACACTGGTTGAATTCCTTTCTGCGCCCGATGAGACCGGGACCGATATTTGCCTGATTCGCGGCACGATCCCCCCGGGAGTTGCGGTCCCGCTTCACAGCCATCCCGATGTGGAGCTCTTTTATGTTCTTGAGGGCTCGATGGAATGCTTTGAGGCCAGAGACGGCACCGCGCGATGGACGACTCTCGGCGCAGGCGATGCCGTGACCATACCGGGGAACATCAAACACGCATGGCGTAATCGCTCCCCGCTTCCGGCCACCGCGGTGATTGTGACCACATCCAAGATGTACCAGTTCTTCCATGAAGTTACCAGGCCGTTTGATCCAGCCCACCCCCCGACTCCACCAACACCCGATGAGATCCAGGTGCTCTTGAGAGCCGCGGGAAGATATGGGTATTGGATGGGCTCGCCCCAGGAAAATCAGGCCATCGGCCTCAGCCTGGGCTAGGCGGTGCCCTCTGGCGACTGGCGGCCGGAACTGCCCGCAATTCGATCGGATGGTGCATGCTGAATTTCTGAATCGGCCCGAAGTGTGAACCCCGCGCATTCCATGGCGGGAAAGCATGGCGCGCGGATCCTTGCCGATTCCGGAATAATGCGCCCTCACACGGGTCTTTTCTCATAAGTGCGCCGCTCATGTTTCCCCGATGTCGGCTTCGCCCGCCGAGCTCGTCTCCACCGATCTTGGATCGGTTCGTGAAGCTTGGTTCCAGAGGAAATAGACAACTCGCTCTTATGGGAGCCTGATGCAATACCGAGACCCAGATGCGTTGATGGTGAATTCCACTCGAGAGCAGCCGACTGCAGAGTCGATATGGTATGCCCTCGCCGGCAGCCCAATCACAGACGAACTCCTCAATTGGCCCGCTGATTTGTTCGCCCTTACGTATGTGATGCTGGAGCGGTCCGAGGCATACCGGTTTGCGTTGTCCCCACCCCCGGGGAGAGTCTGGCCTCCCCGGGGTTTTCCACGTTGGGCCGAAATCATCGAGGAAGCGGGGAGACAGTGGAGTGTATGGATCGATGACAGGCAGACTGCATTCCCTGGCCCTTTGGCAGATGCGTGGAATGTCTTCTGTGACCGGGCCGATATGCCTCTCGACGAGCTCGCGGAGGGGAGCGACTGGCGAATGTGCGAGGCTCTGCTCACGCTGCATGCGATCGCCGATGAGGCGTGCGCCGGCCTTGGGGTTACCCTCGACGGATTCGATGGCAGAGCGTGCATCTATCGCGCCCACGGTCGTGAATTGCTGGCGCGAACCGGATCCCTGGCTCGAATCAGCACGCACTCCCTTCGCGTTCTGCCCAAGGTTCGGACCCGACCGGAAGGCACCTCGTTACGCTCACTCTCACGCTATGCGTGCGTGCTTCACCGCGGGGTTGACGTCCGCTGGCACCGGGTCCCCGTCCGTCGTAACGGGACGGGGCCCGGGGTCAGACACGCGAACATGCTCTTACTACCCTGGCCGCTGCGGGTCCGGGAGTCCGACTTCCATCCCGTGGACGGTTCGGTCGAGAAGCTGTCTGGGGATGCCTTCGGCTTCTTCAAATTTCGGCCTTCCGAAAGCCTGGATCTTGATCTTGTGGAACGCCTGATTCAGTCTTCGCGGGACGAAGTGGATAGCGTCGACGTAGTCCTGCTGCCGGAATGCGCGGTGGAAGAAGCCGAAGTCCCGGCTCTCGAGGCATTGTTGGACAGGTACGGCGTGACGATGCTGGTTACGGGTGTGTGGCAGCGATCACCGCAACCGGGACGGCTTCCCGGCAATTGGGTGCACATTGGCGTCAACCCGAAACTTGAGAAGGGTGTCTATGTGCGGGATTCAACCGGCGAGCCATGGTTTCATATTCGCCAGAACAAACATCATCGCTGGTCACTCAACGAGCGGCAGGTTCTGCAGTATCACCTGGGCGGCGCCCTTCATCCTCACGTCCGTTGGTGGGAGGCGACGGATGTACCTCGTCGCGCCATCCAGTTGGTCGAGCTGGGCGACGAGATCACTTTTGTGTCTCTCGTCTGCGAGGATCTGGCCCAGATTGACGATGTAGCCGAGGTCATACGCTCCGTCGGCCCGACGATTGTCTACGCTCCGCTGCTCGATGGACCGCAGCTGAGCTCTCGCTGGGCGGCACGCTATGCCAGCGTCTTGGCCGACGACCCTGGCTCAGCCGTCCTCACCCTGACATCGTACGGGATGGTCGAGCGCTCCAGACCCCACGGCCGGGATTCGGCCCCAGTGATCGCGCTGTGTAAATCCCCTGTCCGCGGATGCCGCGAGATACCGCTCGAGAGCGGCGCCGAAGGCGTGCTCCTTACGGTTTGCGGCGACTGTGGGGCCCGCCGCAGTCTGGATGGCCGTCCTCCCGTCGA
>Ga0123355_10014197_pt1 | contig 12439 bp, 8 predicted proteins | sample TergutEmb28metaG_3_FD_89872 | JGI IMG/M metagenome (GOLD analysis project Ga0123355, IMG submission 89872) | Embiratermes neotenicus P1 segment gut microbial communities from Petit-Saut dam, French Guiana - Emb289 P1 | ecosystem: Host-associated > Arthropoda: Insects > Digestive system > Gut ...
CCAAAGAATCAACAAGAAGCAAAAGCCCCCTCGAGGTTGGCATTAGAATGGCTAGTTTATGTATGACAATTCCAGTGTCTAGGAATATGCAGGAATGGGTCACATGCTGTAATTTAAGCAGGTGTCAGCTACACGGTAAGATCCTGGCTAACATGTGTAATGGCCCACAATGATTGGTATTTCTGTTATACCGAAAGTTTCTTGAAATTAGTGAACTACACTGACAGAATGTCCAAGACATAGGGTGTATTTTATAAACAACACCAATACCCACTCTCTGATTATGAAGTGTGATTTGCCAAAAATACATTTAAGTCTTTAATTGAAGAGTGCTTTAAAAATAATTAAAGCAAACATAACAGCAATGCCATGTATCAAGTTTCATCCCAATGTACTATAGGATTAAAAACATAAATCGGAGTGCTTATTTAAGGCTTTTAAGTAATGCAGTCCTTAAAATAAGCCAAATAATCTCCAAATCAAAGTGACTTGACAAATTTAATGTTCAGTCCACCACCAAACCCATTTGCATGTTTTGGTACTACTATTTGTGGATGGCTGGAAGTTAAAAAAACAGGTGGCCATGAAGAAATTGGCAGGTGTGCCACAGTGTTGGCATTTTCTATTCCTCCACTAACACTTAAAAAATTGTACATACAATGATCTGTGTGGTTTCAGTAATTTTACCCAGAAATCTCCCAAATATAATGCTGACTCCTTTCATCTTACTCTTCTGGTTAACTGGTTATGTACCAAAGGGCACACAAAAATTGGGAATGTTTTTAGCACACATGGAAGACACAAGCTACAGTCTTGTAATTAAGAGTTAATAACTGACAAAACAAAATGTTTAGGGGGAAATCTGCTACATACCAAATATCCATGTTGATTTACACAAAAATGGCAATTCGTCCAGCGCAATGCGGGCTAGTCAACTGTAAGGATGGAGGTCCATCCTGGGAAAAATGTCCGGCCTTGTAACACCTTTGACAGACATTCTAAGTTTCAAGCCACTTCACTTAAATTATATACCCATATTTTAAAAAAGAGTAACTGAAACTTGAAATATGTCATTCAAAGTTATATTTCAAGGCCACATAATGAAATATAGCCAATATACATAAAACAAATATTACTGGGTAAGCATTTGTCTGAGATAAAAAGTCACTGCACTCTAATCACTGCTGGCAAATCATTACTGCCACGAAAGAATACTGTTGAAGCGTAGTGTAACCCAATGGAAGCCCAGGTAGAAAACAATAGTCTCACTTGCATTGTAAGTTATACATGCAATGACATTCTTCTTGAAATGCTTTACCCTTGAAAATTAAGGCACTACATTCTTTCAAAACATCAGAAACAACTCACCTGAAACCGCAATGACATAATGCTGACAATAAATTATTTACTTGGGATGATTAGTCTCCTTCAGAAAACAACCAAACACTGTTGGCAGAATGGGTAAAACGCAAAATACATTTAGGGTTTTGGAGAGATTCTGGTTCCTGAATGAAGCTTTCATGGGCATGGTCTTGGTCGTAGTCATGGTTTGTCTTGGAAGACTGCTGTTTTTTGGGATATGATATTGAGTAGTCCAGTGGGAATGTAGTCAGGTAAAGGTGTGCTGTCATTTTGGAGGATCCTGCTGCAACCATGATCACAACAGATCACTAAGATGAAATCAGCAGACTCCTCTGCAAGACTGAAACTTTCCTACCACACTATACGACGTCAAATTCCACAAGACAGATTTCTTACTAGTCAGTGTTGTGAGAACCTGAGATCTCACACGGTTTCACTTGTTTCAACTTTCTTAGGTTAAGCCAGGTTAGGTCCGCTGGTTCGTCTCAGATACATGTGGAATAAATTTGCACCCTACAACCGTTTAACGACTGCTGACACGGTTCCGCACTTCATTGACACAAATACTTTTCTTTCTCCATGACCATAATTATACTTGCGACTGTCACGTGTGCATATTAAGCACACCATAAGTCACTTAAAAAAAACGCTTACTTTCCAAAAACACTACTGTACCAAACACATACTGCAAATTGATCAGTTAATCTTACGTGCTAGCCTATGTCACAAACGAATGAGACCTCTACAGTTCATGATTATGCTCACCCTCATGTTTATCTCGTAGATCCTTACTACTTCTTAATGACACGATACAGTGCAGTAACAAATAAACATATTATATGTCACACAGCACCTTACCTTACCTTAGATTATCCATTACTATTCCTCTTTAAGTGAAGCCGACAGCGCTGTACCAAGTCCACGAACATTGTGCATCGCACTATTTATTTCAACTTCATGTTTGCTCTTTTTCCACAAAAAAAGAAGATAACGGGCGCCTTCCCGGAAACGTAAATCAAACATTTCAGATCTTGCATGTCACTGCATACCTGCCGACATCACTCTACTTACCTGAAAGTACTTACGGCCGACATATGATGTCGCTACTAGGCATCGACTCCGCGACGGCATACCCAACATACTAGATGATCTGCACAGATCATACCTATGATCTGTGATACCCACCATCTTGGCTGCACAGCCATTTGTACAGATTTATTTACGGGCTCCATGGCTCCTTGAAAAGGTATCCGGTTCTCAGCTAGTCAAGAAATGCCCTGCATTTTGTGGAACCCGAAGCTTCATTACCGCGTTTATAAGATCCCGCCACCTGTCCCTGTCCTGAGCCAGGTAAGTCCAGTCCATGTCCCCCATCCAACTTCCTGAAGATACATTTTAATATTATCCTGCCATCTACTCGTGGGTCTCCCAAGTGGTCTCTTTCCTTCAGGCTTCCCCACCAAAACTCTGTATACGCCTCTCCTCTTCCCCATATGCGCTACATGCCCCGCTCATCTCATTCTTCTCAATTTGTGCACCCAAATAATAGTTGGTATGGATTACAGCTCCTTAAGCTCCTCATTATGAAATCTTCTCCACTTTCATGTTACCTCGTCCCTCTTAGGCCCAATTATCCTTTTCAGCACCCTATTCTCAAACACCCTCAGCATACATACCTCCCTCAATGTGAGCGACTAGGTTTCACACCCATACATGACAACAGGAAAAATTATAGCTCTGTACAGCATTAAGCTGTACAGAGCAACCTGGAAGACAAAAGATTCTGCACCAAATTATAGGAAGCATTCCTTGCCATCAATCTGTTCTTAATTTCTTCCTGAATGGAATTTTGATTTGTTAGGGTTGTTCCCAAATATTCAAACTTTTCCACCACCCTTTCAAAGGAACTATTATCAATCTTTATTTGTGACTTTGTCCTGCATTCTGATCTCAAGACATGATCATGTACTTTGTTCCACAGAATTTACTTCTAGTCCAGTTTCCTTACTAGCAAATACTAAGAAGCTTCTGTTTTTTTTTTCTATATAGTATGTACGCTTCTGCCCAAACTATTAACATCATCAGCATATACTAGAAGCTGATGTGTATCACTTAATTTCAAGTCATTGTGATTTACCTGAAACCTCCTAATGGCACACTCTAAAGCAAAGTGGAAAAGCAATGGCGATAAAGCATCTCCTTCTTTCAAAACATTCCTAATGGGAAATGTGTCAAATGTTTGCCTACCCGAACTCTACTATAGGTTTCATTCAGACACATTTTTATTAGTCTTACCAGTTTCACTGGGAAACCAATTGAAAGTGCCAGTCTTCCAGGATGTTACATTGTATTGTTGGGTGTGTGATGCATGTCACTGCAAAGTTCATAGTGCCTTCATCTTCAGAGTAAGACAGTCCAAGTAGACACCATGGTCCCGAAGATGAAGGCACTGTATCTTTGGAACATCTCAAACCACTCACCCAGTGACATTGTGTCTCCTTCCTCAAGACCTGAATCTTCAATTGACCGTGGTACTGCAAACATATCCATCCTCCCATGTGAAAAGCAAAAGACTGTCTAAACAGTGTTGAACTACAGCGATATCAGATTTGCTTTATTCCTTTAATGTAGTACTACATTCTAATTCAGCTTTCAAGCATGTATTCAACAAATTATGTAAATATTTCAGAGTCTCTAACATCTGTAGTTACAGTGGTCATTGAATCCTTAACCCTTCAACGCCGGAATTAAATCCCTCCGCCCAATGCAGCCGGCCGAAATTTTCTACTGGGCATTTTAAATTTTAGTGCTAACTCTTAGGAGAGAGAGAGAAAAAAAGCATATCTCATAGACTGTTCCTTCAAACGTAATGAAATAAAATTTTGCACTCTGCGTACAAATTGGTTAATCTGGGAAAAAATATTCATCTATTTTATAATAAATTTAGGCCTGTGAAATGCACATATTTTATGAAACATGGTGTAAATAGTTCATTACATAATTCTGGTTGCTGCCAAAGGTCTGTGGCACCTTGGATTACTGTTTTATCATGACACATAGAATTCACAAAGACGGTGCTTTACAAATTTATTTTTTTGTGATTTTCCGTGAAACAAGGCACCATGCACAGGCCCATGGCACATCTGGCACACTTATACACTGTGCCCTTTCTTTGGCCAGTGTTATGGCGACTCTTGATTCGCAAAACATTTTTTACACCCACGCTTGGCCTTCCAACCAATCTGGGTTTGGGATGATCTTGGCTCTTTCCAGCTTCCTCAATCAAATTCCTCACCAGAAGGAGCCTGAAATCTCCGTGGGCTATATTTATCCCCACATGAAGATAGCAGTATCCAACTTTTGAGTATTGCTAACAACTACAATGGCCTGCCTTAATTAGTATCCTCTGTATGACTGGCACAATTTCAGAAACCTGATGCCACTGAGATATGGACATCTTCTACAGTGATAGCAAAACAGATCTAAAGCTACTATGTGATTACTGTATAAAATTCCAGCTATTCGAGGGTGCCCAAGATGTTTTTAGTAGATTGATGGATGTATGATGTATGTTACTACAACACAACCTCTACAGATTACCCCAGCACTACAAGAGGCACATCTGTGGGCCCTAGAGTAGCTGTAAACATCGATTTTGTGGATATCTTCGATTTTTGAGCATTAGATTTGTCTGAATTATATTGGTACAGTACGCCACTGACAACCTTTCTGGTCAACAAACTGTTCACTTCACAGGCCAGTGTTGATATTTCAACCTACAGTGAATTCCAGTGGCAGTGATAAACAAAGCGAGCAGTGTCTGGACTGTATTTGTCAGCTAGAACAAAATGCGCAGTTGGTATGTGTCAACATATATTACAGTTTCTGGAGGAATTTAGGAGGTGGAGGGGGTACATTCTGGCTCCACAAATAAACCCTGACCTTCAAGGGTCCTGCAGCTTAGCAAACCACTGCAGCTTATTGGATAGGAGTGAACAAAATTCCTCCAAACTGTGACAATGTAAAGGGTTCGCTGCGCGACGTCTTTAGAAGTTGTTTGGCATTAAAGAGTAAAAATTGCTTATCAATTTCACATGGCACTTTTCATGAAAACCTATACTTTCTTATTGCATGCAACATAAATTTGCCATAAAAGCATTCTTGACAGCAAAATGTAGCACAAAAATGCAAAAGGAATGCATTGTTGCATTTCCACAGCAACAGTGATTACGTGAAAGTGATCCAATGCCTAACCCATTTAGCTGCTTCAAAAATGTAGGAAGCTGGATATGAATTGTCCTGTAAATGGACTCACTAGTCACTAACTGCTGACAGCAGCTTCTCCTGTTGAGTAGAATTCCTGTTACATGTATGAATTCCTTAAGGTGTTGTAACTGCCCCATTTCACCTTATACTTTTACTTTATCATTTTATGTCGCAACAAACAACGGTACCTGTTCATCAACTGGTATATGGTCACTTACCATGTCAATATCAAAATGTACAATGGCTAAAACTTTACAGAAGGAATCAGACCCAAATTAAGGATTACAGTACATTGATATCATTAGATTGAATAAAAATGAGGATTGGAATTGCATCTAAAAATTCTAGTGTAATATCTTCATGTTGCATTTTCAAAAATTATACACCTTTCTTCTACTATCTACCACTTCTTTTCCAACTCATGGTGCATTCTTGTGGCAGAAGTGAACAATAAAAACTTGCTTATGTTACCCTAGACCTGAGTTCCCAGCCTTTTTTCTGTCAAAGAACTCCAACAGTAATTTTTCGTATCCTTAGGAACCCCCACCTATGAAAATGAAAACAAAAACAACAGAGATTACCCCATTATTGTCAATTGCTTGAAAAAAATAACTGCAATATTTTGCAGTACTCTTGGAATTTTTCATGGTATTTCAAAATTTTTATTTATTCTACGATTTCTTGTGGAACCCTGGTTGGGAAACACTACCCTAGATGGGCATGTTTGTGTGGAACAAAATGGAAACACTCCTCTAGACTGACAAGTTTGTGGCCACACCATGGATATTACAATGTGGCGATAAGTGAATGATATTCAGATTCCAACAACTGCATGTCATTCAGGGTGTGGATTTATATCAAGACCAGTGAGTAAAAATACATGTATTTCTCTAATTGTGACCAGCATGTTGACTTTACTTGCAGTATCACTGGTGGGCAACATCTAATGTTGGATGTGTTGGAGATAAACGTGGTGAAATCCCTTTAACATTTCAAAATTTAAGATTGTTTCTCTTAGAAGTTTAATAAGGGTAGTCCTACCCCATTTACTACAGTGTTAAACCCTTGCACAAGTATTTAAATATAGGAATTTCATATTTTGAGAACCAAAACCCTGGAACATTTAATTACATTTGGGTTGGGGCTGGGAGAAGGAGACAGGACTCTTTTAACCAATCATGTAACAGAAAAAGCAGAGTGATTTATTAAACTGCTAGAATGAGACAACTCTGAGTAACAAAACTATTACATGCAGATACAAAAATTAATAATAATAATAATAATAATAATAATAAATCTATGTTCCTATGGCTGCACAGGGGAAATTTGAAGGGAGAAACTGAAAATGAAATAGCAGCAGCACAAGATCAGGCATTACAAACAAAATATCATGAAACAAAAATATTACAAACAGAAACAAATAACAAATGCAGATTATGTCAACAATCTGATGAGACAGTAGAACACATAATATCAGCATGCTCATTACTGGCAAAAGAACAGTGCACATGAGGCATGATAAAGTGTGTGCGGAACTACACTGTAACATATTGAAGGAAATGGGGGTAAAATCAGACAATGAACACCGGTAGGCACAGGTACTTAAATTAGTGGTCACCAACAACAAATACAAACCAACAGAACCACATAAACCGGACGTTATAAACCGTAATAAAGAAAATGGAACATGTATGTCAATAGATGCTGAAATTTCAAGAGGCAGAAATATGGTCAAGAAATAAGCTCAGATCCTAAAATATGAAGACCTTAAAACAGAAATACAGTGCATGTGGAAAGTAAACACAAAAGTGATACCGGTAATAATAGGGTCAACTGAAACCATTTCAAAATCATTCAGAAAATGCCTGACCAACATAATGGGAAAGCAAGAAATCAAGGAACTAAAAAAAAAAAAAAAAATCATATTGGGCACTACACACATATTTTGGATTGTACTAATACATAAGTACCAAACCTTTAACATGGGAAAAAATATTACATGTAGCATAAATTACAAATACAGAATGGTTGCAAAACTGTAAACCCAAGTATCATAGTTTGCTTAAGGTATACAATTGTAAATACCCTGCATAAATGTGAATAATAATAATAATAATAATAAATCTCAGTTAAGACTCATAATCATTAATCTATGCATCTTTCACTCCCTCTCCTGATCCCTCCTGTTAGTGGCCAGCTAATGGCCATGCTGCTTCTACGTATGTTTTCTGTCTTTCACCATTGCTGACCCCAATATCATACCTAAAGTTAATTGAAGAACGCACTATGTATGAAGGCTTTGGTCTTTGGATATGATATTAAAGAGTGCTCGACAATGTACACCTTGTAAATGGGTTTTAACAATCACTGATACAGTGCTAGTACATATTGTCAAAAATGTTTTATTTTTATGACTTGGTAAAACCTGGCACATTTAAGGTTTTGAACCAAAATCTTTGGGACACACGTACAGAGCACCTTAAAATTCATGACACTGGGATGTCCTGTTAAAATTGGTATTAATGGGACCCTTATTTACATGATATGTTATTGCACATGAATTGGCCATTTATACTTGCACTATGGGTCATTCCACCAGTCCTTTCCTTGGAAATTAACCCTTTGACGCCTAACGACTCCTATAGTGGTCGCACCGCACCGCTAACCTCTAAATTTGCATTTTATATATTTATTCAACAAATACAGGTACTTAATATTTTAAACATGGTATATACTGTCCGTGTTTTTCTCTTCAAAATGCAGTTTCTTTCATAATTCTAATGTATTTGGTTCCTGTTTCATTCACATTTTATATACAGAGTGTGCTAAAATTTAAAAACATAATTCCGGCGCCAAAAGGTTAAGGAATTGAAACAAAAAATAAATGATCTACAAACAGCAATAAGCTGTCTCAAGTTAGGTAAGATACAAAGAAGAGCTACCTCCATATAATCTGAAAAATGATGGCAAGTAGGGGGAGAAGAGGTACAGCTCCACAAATTTTCAACCCTGGCACTAGATGAAGATGAGTGGTCAACTTCACACCCCAATCACTTTACATCCGGTGAAACAACCCCTTATATCCATCGAATAGGAGGCTAGGTGAGCCAAAGAGATGGTCTCAACATTCAGGTGAAGATAAAAATCCTTCGTCCTTGCTGGGAATCCACGGTTGGATCGTTCAGCCTGTAACCTAGTCACTATACCAGCAATGGATTCCCAACTTCCATAATCTGTGAATAATGCATAAGTATAATAGTGAATAAAAAACTTAAAGGTGAGATGCCTCATTAGCAAACACAAACTGCATTACCTGTCATAAACCTCACCCAACATTCCACACAATACTTAAAATTCCTAGGCATGGACTGGCAGACAGTTACCATGGCGAAATAAAGAGAGAAAGCACCTCAAGACAGGGTCTGGTATCAGAATTTGTGAATATGGTGACGAACCGTCAGGGTCTATAAAATAGAAAATTTCTTCACCAGTTAAAAGACTATCCAGTTTTTGAAAGAAGTACCAGCAACATGGATTTAACCAAAATGTTTGCCTTTCAAGATTTACTCTATGATGTACATCTATTTCCCATCCCAATCTAGCACTGAGATTAAAAATTAGTAGAACTATATTTCTATGCTCCCTCTGTGCATCCTATGGCATGTTGTGGGTGACCTTTATTCTATTTAGTGTTCAAATACACAATCACTGCATAACAGTACACCTCATATACAACAAACTTAACTTACTTACTTACTTACTTACTTACTCCATGCAGCACAGTCCTTCTTGAGAAGCTAATGGGTTCTCAGCTGGTCAAGCAATTCCCTGCATTTTATGGAATATGAAGGTATATTACCAAAGTCACATAGGCCAGCCACCTGCCCCTGTCCCAAGCCAGATCAGTCCAGTCCATGTCCTGCATCCCACTTCCTGAAAACCTACCTTATTATTATCCTCCCATCTACACCTCGGTCATCCAAGTGGTCTCTTTCCCTCAGGTTTCCCCACCAAAACCCTGTATGCACCTATCCTCTCCCCATACGTGCTACTTGCCCCGTCAATCTCATTCTTCTCAATTTTATCAAGCAAATAATAACTGGTGAAGAGTAAGCTCCTAGTTATGAAGTTTTCTCCACTCTCATGTTACTTCATCCTCTTAGGCCCAAATATTCTCCTCAGCACCCTATTCTCTAACAACCTCAGCCTACACTCCTCTGGAAATGTGAGCAACCAAGTTTCACAAACATACGAAACAACACGAAAAATTACAGTTTCCTGTATCTTAATCTTTATATTTTTGAATAACAAACTGGAGAACAAAAGATTCTGCACAGAATTATAGCAAGAATTCTCTGCCTTCGATTTGCTCTTAATTTCTTCCTGAATAGAATTTTGATTTGGCAAGGTTGTTCTCAAATATTGGAACTTATTCCTTATACAATTAATAAGGTAATGGATCTCAGAGAAAATTGTTCTACCCCCTGCTTTAATCAATTCTGCTGGGATTTGATCAGTACCTGGTAATTTGGGTATCTTTAGCTTTTCAATAGCCATCTCTACCTCAAAGGCACTGGGGCTCAGGTACTAGTGGCTCTGCTGTACATATTGCTGTCTGCCTCATGTACTTTCAATGGCTGTGAGAAATGGTTCCTCCACCTAGCCGTAATACTCGGATAGTCTGTAACCAAATCACCCTTCTCATCCTCTACTGTATTAGTTCAATGCTGGTAACCCTCCTTAAAATGAATGATGCTCCTATACAAGTCTCCGATATTTGTTATCTTACTGTAAGTTTCAAGTTCATCAATTTTACCTGCTAGACATTTCTTCTATTTTTTTATTCCTGAAATATCTGCTGGCTTCATGTCTTGCTTTGTTTAGATTATGTACATTGCTTTGGTTTGGATCATGTAACAACTGCTTCCTTTGATCTAAAAATTGTGAACATTCTTCATCAAATCATGGTTAATGCTGCTTCAATTCATACAGACCTAGGCTCTCTGTAGCTGACATCTTGATATTCTCTTCAACATTTTCCCAAGCCCTATTTATGTCCTTACTATCATTTAAAATCTCCAAAACTGCAAATCTGTTTCAGATCTAAATCTGATACTGTTTCCTAACCTCCCGCTCACTTAGCTTCCTGAGATTAAAACTCTCCCTCCACATCAAACTTCTGTGCTGCTTGTTTACTTGCTGCTAATCTTTCCCTAAATTTTGCAACCACCAGATAGTGATCAGTATCACAGTCAGCTCCCCTGAAAGATCATACATTGAGTTTACTCAAATAACATCGCCTATCTACCAATATGTGATGAATATGGTTGTTAGTCTTCCCATCAGGATAAGTTCAGGTGTATTTATGACTGTTCTGGTGCAGCAACATTGTGCTCATATCAACTAGAGTTTTGATGTGGCAAATTTTACTCTTTTAATACTATTATCATTATTATCCTGATCTAGACTCTTATTCCCAATTCTTGGTTTCAAAATACCCTCTCACCCCAATTTTGCATTAAAATCTCATAACAGAATTTCATATGGTAATTAGGAAAATGATGGAAAACCTGTTCTAATTCCTCATAGAAATTATCTTTTGAATCATTACTTATAATAAACTTTAGCCACATGAATTACATTAATGAGATTTTAAATTCAAATAATAAATCTGCAAGCCAGGAACAGTAGCAAATTGTAATACTTTTATGAAAAACACAATACATAACACAAACATGACTGCTGACATTATTTCCCTGAAAGGAAATATAGGATAATCCATACTAGCCACACGGCATACATTTTTACACCAGACAAACAATTTGACAATTTCATCTAATTATAACTGTAAGTGTATTAAATTTTGAAGACAGAGTTATCACTTACAGTGTCATTCACACAAACATCCTAAATACTTTTTGTTTTACAAACTGGTTTTCTCTACTTGCCATTTTTTGCACTGTGTCATGAAAAGTAAGGCTTAATACTGACAAATTGTAGTATTTCTCAGTGCAAGGAACTACACAATACTGCAAACTTTTACTGTTATTTAAGTGTTCTGCATTCTTTGCATGACACGAAGAAGCAGCATATGTTGCATTAAACACCATCAATAAATAAGTTTATTGGTTGCACCACTGTATTTGACATGCGATTTGTAGGATCCTTTAAAATTAGCATAAAGGGACATACAAATTCAAAGGAGGTTATTCTTGTTGTTCACACATTTCCTATCCAAACTACTCACTATGTTTCAATGAATTTTAATACTGGTATTTCACATTAAAACTTGTCAATACAGTTCATCTTTAGTCTATTTTCCTTCCATGAAAGGAAAATTAAACTAGTGGGCTTATAAGAGCAACACATCATCCTTGTGTGTTATAAACAATATTTTAACCTTATCAACCAGTCAAGTGATTTTCACTAAACTTAATACAAACACTGTGCCATTAAATACAACCTATATTATTTATTCACATTTACAACCCTACACACGTTGTATTGTCAACTTTGGGCATAACCATATAATTAAAAATTACAGCAGGTACTAGCACATACACAATACAATTTTAATTATAGTTCGGATCCCCTGATGTACTCTTGATGACTACTTCATAAACAACAAATATAGTACAGTAGCAAAAATTATATATCTAATTTATGATTCTATTATGAAAAAAAAGGTAAAGGTAAAGTGATCCCGTTACAGGCCCGGTGTGGCCCAGAGGGTGGGTAGAGGTATAGCTCTACTCTTCCATGACCGCGGCACTAGAAGGGGGTGAGTGGTCAGCAGCACACCCCGGCCGCA
>Ga0123355_10014198_pt1 | contig 12439 bp, 9 predicted proteins | sample TergutEmb28metaG_3_FD_89872 | JGI IMG/M metagenome (GOLD analysis project Ga0123355, IMG submission 89872) | Embiratermes neotenicus P1 segment gut microbial communities from Petit-Saut dam, French Guiana - Emb289 P1 | ecosystem: Host-associated > Arthropoda: Insects > Digestive system > Gut ...
CCCCTATCGCGTGATCTGGGAACTGATGGCGGCAACGGATCCCAAGAACACCATCATCACGCATGATGCGGGAAGTCCTCGTGACCAGATCTCGCCGTTCTGGGTGTCGACCGAGCCGATGTCCTATATCGGTTGGGGCAAGACGACGCAGCTCGGCATGGGACTGGGGCTCGCGATGGGTGCGAAGCTGGTGCACCCAGACAAGACCTGCATCAACTTCTGGGGCGACGCGGCGATCGGGTTCACAGGGATGGATTTTGAAACCGCGGTGCGCGAGCGGATTCCGATCCTGTCGTGCCTGATGAACAACTTCTCTATGGCAATCGAGCTCAAGGTGATGCCGGTCTCGACAGACAAGTACCGTTCAACCGATATCTCCGGCAATTATGCGAAGATGGCCGAGGCGTTCGGGGGCTATGGCGAGCGGATCACGGATCCGGGGCAGATCAAGGCAGCCATCCAGCGCGGGATTGAGCAAACGAAGGCAGGCAAGCCGGCGCTGCTCGAGTTCATCACGGCGAAGGAGACGCGGGTTTCGAAGTTCTGACCATCGAGCGTCGACCTCTCTCGCGGCTCGTGCGGGAGAGGTCGCGAAGCGTCGGAACGCGGGAGACGGTGCCGAATAGAGCAAGGTGCCCGCCTCGGCGCCCTCACCGCGGACGCTTCGCACGCCGGCCCTTCCTGCCGAGGGCGGGAAAGCTTGGCAGACTAGGCGCTTAAGGCGCGCCACTCCGCCTCGGTGATCGTCTTCACCCCCAGCTCCACGGCCTTTCGCGCCTTTGAACCGGCATCCGCGCCGACGATCACGAGGTCCGTCTTCTTCGACACGCTGTCGGTAACCTTGGCACCCAGCGCCTCGGCGCGTGCCTTTGCCTCAGGCCGGGTCATCGTCTCCAGTGTCCCGGTAAACACCAGTGTCTTTCCCGCGATCTCGCTGTCTGCCACCGAGGTGATGGCCGCCGTGCGCTCGACCGTCAGCTCCGCCGCCAACTCATCCAGTGTCTCGACGTTGCGGTGCTCCGCAAAGAAGTCTGCCAGCTCCTGCGCGATCGCCGGACCGATGCCAACGATACTACCAAGCTCCTCGCGCGCCTCCGAACCCACGACCGTTGCCGCCAGCATCTGTGCCCGCCAGTGGTCGTAATTGCCATAGTGCCGCGCGAGTAGCTTCGCATTCGCATCACCTATGCGGCGGACGCCAAGCGCATAAATCAAGCGGTCCAGCGGAATCTGCCGCCGTGCCTCGATCGCACGCGACAGATTTCGCGCGGAGACTTTGCCCCACCCTTCGCGTTTGGCGATTTCCGCCTCGCGCGCCGGCAGGCGGAACAGGTCGGCCGGCGAGTGCAGCCAGCCTTCGTCGAAGAACTCCTGGATCGTCTTCTCGCCCAACCCGTCGATGTCGAACGCCGGGCGCGACACGAAATGGATCAGCCGCTCCACCCGCTGCGCCGGGCAGATCAAGCCGCCCGTGCAGCGGCGCACGGCCTCACCCGGCGGCCTCACCGCCTGGCTGCCACAGGCTGGGCAGCGGTCGGGGAAATGGTATGGTTTCGCGCCACGCGGCCGCCGCTCGGGGACCACAGCCACAATCTGCGGAATCACATCACCGGCACGCTGCAGCACCACCGTGTCGCCGATGCGGATATCCTTGCGCTTGATCTCATCTTCGTTGTGCAGCGTGGCGTTCTGCACCAAGACGCCGCCGACATTGACCGGCTCCAGGCGCGCCACTGGCGTCAGCGCGCCGGTGCGGCCGACCTGGATGCGGATCTCCTTCAGCACCGTCATCGCTTGTTCAGCCGGAAACTTCCACGCGATCGCCCAACGCGGCGCACGTCCGACGAAGCCGAGGCGGCGTTCGAGAGCAAGGTCGTTCAACTTGTAGACCATGCCGTCGATGTCGTACCCGAGTCCAGACCGTTCAGCGGCCATCGTCGCCTGGAATTCGGCTGCAGCCGCCTCGCCCTCGATCCGCTTCGACAGCGGGTTCACCTGAAACCCCCAATGCCGCAGTCGTTCGAGGTATTCCCAGTGGCTCTCTGCCACCTGTTCACTCGCCTCGCCCATGGCGTAGGCAAACAAAGACAGTGGACGGCCGGCTGTGATCGAAGCGTCGAGTTGGCGGAGGCTACCCGCGGCGGCATTGCGGGGGTTGGCGAAGACCTTCTGGCCGGCTGCCGCCTGCGCCTCGTTCATCGCCAGGAAGTCAGGCTTGGTCATGAACACTTCGCCGCGGATTTCGATCAATGCCGGCGCGCGGCCTTTTAACCGAGCCGGCACGGTATCCATGGTGCGCAGGTTGGCGGTCACGTCCTCGCCTTCCGTTCCGTCACCGCGCGTCGCACCGTGCACGAAGCGGCCTTTTTCGTAGGTGAGATTGATCGACAGCCCGTCGATCTTCGGTTCTGCTACGAAGTCCAGCGGCGCATCGGGCGGTAGCCCGACGAAACGGCGCGCACGGGCGCAGAATTCAGTGAACTCCTCTGCGTCCATCGCATTGTCGAGCGACAGCATCGGCACGCGATGACGCAGCTTGGCAAATCCGCCTTCCGGTGCACCACCGCCAATTTGCTGCGACGGCGAGTCAGGCCGTATCAGCTCAGGAAAGCGCGCCTCGATCGCTGCGTTGCGCCGGCGCAGTTCGTCGTACTCGGCATCGGTGATCTCCGGCGCGTCCCGCTGATAGTACAGCCGATCATGATGCACGATCTCGCGCGCCAGGCGCGCCAGTTCGGCGGCGGCCTCTTGTTCGGTCAGGTTGGCAACGTCGGTCAGGGTCATGTCGCAATCACCGGGCGCCACGCGATGCCCGGACTCCTGCCGGCTGGCGCGGTCGCTGGCAAGCCGGCTGCCTGGCACGACCTCGGAAGCGGACCTCACGCGGTTGTGCGAAACGCCGCTTGACACAAACCGACCAGTCGGTATTGTCAATACCAACCGGTCGGTATCCTCGCCATGCAGCAACCCCATCAGTCGAAGACCCGGCTTCTTGACGCGACAATCAAGCTAGTCCGGACCAAGGGCTACAACGCGACCCGTGTTGAGGACGTCTGCGCCGAAGCCGGCGTGACCAAGGGAAGCTTCTTCCACCACTTCAAAAGCAAGGACGACCTCGCCCGCGCCGCAGTCGAGCGCTGGCAGGAAGCCACCACCAGCTTGTTTGCCAACGCGCCCTACCACCAGGCGGCGGATCCGCTTGACCGCCTCTTCGCCTATCTCGAGTACCGCAAGTCGATCCTGGCCGGCGAGCTGCCCGAATTCACCTGCTTCGTGGGAACCATGGTGCAGGAGATCTACGCGACCAACCCTGAGCTTCGCGCCGGCTGCGAATCCAGCATCTTCGGACACGCGAAGCGACTCGAACCCGATCTGGCACAGGCGATACAGAAATACGGTGTCGCAAAACCTGTGACCGCGCAGAGCCTCGCGTTGCACATGCAGTGCGTTATCCAGGGCTCCTTCATTCTCGCCAAGGCGGCAGGCGGCGCCGCCGTCGCCGCTGAGAGCATCGACCACCTGCGCCGCTATCTTGAACTGTTGTTCAGGCGGCCGACGAGCCGCAGCGCTGCACCCGGCAAGCGGCATCCCACGTCCAACCGAAGGAAAACGGCATGAACGCGCACTATCGCTGGGTGATCGTCGCTGCGGGCGCCTTCATGGGCTGCGTGGCGATCGGGTCGATCTTTTCGCTGCCCGTGTTCCTGGAGCCGATGTCGGTCGCGACCGGCTGGTCGCGGACCGATGTTTCCCTAGCGATGACGCTGAATTTTATCGCCATGGGCGCCGCGAGTTTCGGCTGGGGTATGATGCTGGACCGCTTTGGACCGCGTCCTGTTCTGTTGAGCGGCAGCACGATACTGGGCCTCGGCCTCGTGCTGGCAAGCCGTGCCCGGACAATTGAACAATTCCAATTCTGCTACGGCATTCTGGTCGGCACCGGCGGAGGCGCCATCTTTGCGCCACTGATGGCGACCGTCGCCGCGTGGTTCGACCGCCAGCGCAGCCTTGCGGTGTCGTTGGTCTCAGCCGGTATGGGGGTGGCGCCAATGACCGTTGCCCCTATTGCAGCACGCCTCGTGACGACATTCGATTGGCGCTTCTCCCAGTTGGTGGTCGGCTTCGGCGTTTGGGCGCTACTGCTGCCCGTGGCATTCCTGGTCCGGCGCGCGCCTGCGATGACCGGCAACACCGCTGGACGACACACGGCCGGGGCGCCTATGACAGTCCGCGAGGCACTAACATCGCGGACGTTTGTTGTGCTCGCCCTCACCTACTTCATGTGTTGCGCGACGCATTCCGGTCCTCTGTTCCACACCGTCAGCTACGCGATCTCCTGCGGTCTGTCGGTTACCGCTGCGGTGTCGATCTACAGCGTCGAGGGCCTATCGGGATTGTTCGGGCGCGTCGCATTCGGCCTGCTCGGCGACCGGTTCGGCGCAAAGCGGACGTTCGTGGCCGGGTTGCTGCTGCAAGCGGCGGCGGTTGGCGGCTATTACTTCGCACGCCAACAGTATCAATTCTACTCGGTCGCGGTGGTTTTCGGGTTCGCCTACGCGGGCGTGATGCCGCTTTACGCCGTACTCCTACGCGAGAATTTCCCGGTGCATATGATTGGAACAGTCGTTGGTGCCGCGAGCATGGCGTCGAGCCTGGGAATGTCCTTGGGGCCACTGGCGGGCGGCGTGATCTTCGACACGTGGGGCAATTACGGACGACTGTATATCGGCTCTTTGATGATCGGGCTCGGCGCAGCACTGGTGATGCTTACCTTCCGGCCAGCCATGCGGCCGCGGCCGGCGTTGCAGCCCGATGCCGTCATCGTTGCGGAGTGATCATGTGTGGTGGATGGAGTCCCGCCGGCCATCCGTGCCCTCTCGTTTCGCAGGAAAATGGCGCGGATGGCCACGAGTAGCCGGGTATTCCTGCGTATATTTCTCTCGCGGAGCGCGAAGGCTGGCAATGTTACGGCGGGGTCGGCGCGTGCTCCGGCGGGATCAGCATGTGGAGCTGTCTTTGACATCGTAGCGCTGCGATCGACCCCTGCGGCCCGGGCAGTTGGCATGAGTCTAACCCCCCAGCTCTCGTCGGCATGCCTCGGTAAACGCACGCAGAATGTCGTAATCCTTGCGGTCGAATTCCTCGCGGTCATGCCAGTCCGCGTTCGGCCGGAAATAGCTATCGATGATCCGGAGCAGCACTTCGTCGGCTCGCTCAGTCGTTTCTTGTGATGCGAACAGGGCGAGCTGCGCCTTGACCGCATAGAGCGGTACGAGTGCAGACGGATCCACCTTGTTGTGGGTGAGCGAATCGGCATACAATTTTGAGGCTTGGACGATGAATTCGCCGAATAGGCGCTCGCGGCGCGAATATTCCTGCAACCTCCGCTGAAAGCGATCCTGATGGTTTTGCGTGATCCATGCGGTCACCAGAGACGCGAGAGCGCCGATCGCGGAGCCGGCCAGTGCTGAGAGCGCAGACAGGACCGCTGGATTCATTGGCCGGATCCGGCCAGGCGGTCAGCCATCAGGGCATTCAGGTCTCCGGTGGCGAAGGCTAGGCCTGCGGCGTTGATCAGCGACTGAGCGTGCGCCCGCACCACGTCCGCCCGCGCAGCGGCCAAAGCCGCCCCCGCCGAGACGGCGTCCGTGAATGTGCCGACGCCGTGCGCATATGAGTCGTTGGCCGCGGCGAACGCCGATTGCGCCGCAGCCCGCAGAGCCTCAGCTGCTTCGTATTGCTGCAAGCCGGTCTCAAGCTGATCATAGGCGAGCGCGACTTCTCGCAAGGCTTGGTTGCGGGTCTCCTGAACGAAGTCGACCGCGGCGGCGTGCTGGGATTCTGCCTGTCGCAAGCGATTTTGCAGCAACCCTCCCTGGTACAGCGGCCAGTCGAAGTGTATGAAGATACCCGCCTGCGGCTGGGCGACACGTTGATACGGCATGTCGTCCACGCTGATCTGACCAAGGTTGCCTTGGATGTTCGCGCTGACAGCGACCTTAGGCATAAAGGCCGAGCGCGCGAGCGCAATGCTCTCGTCGCTCGCCCGAGCTTTTGCGACCGCCGCAATCAAATCGGGCCGCTGGCGGAGCGCTTCACTCAACAGGCGCTGCAGCGTGCCGCTGGAAGGCCGCGGGAGTGGCCGCTTTGACTCGTCCACGACGTGCAGTTGCGTCATTGGCGTCAGGTCCATGGCCGTCAGTAGCCCGTACGCCGCGTCGTGTTGCCCAGTGCGGGCCAGCGCGACGTCGTATCGCCGCTGCGCCGTGTTCTGCCTGGCCTGTTGAACTGCGACGATCGTCGCCAGGCCGCGAGCGTTCAGAGCTTCAGCCGATCTTTGAAGTTCCGCGGCGTCATTCAGCGCCTGTTCGGCGGCATGCAGCACGGCATCAGCGCCATTGAGTGAGAAATACGCCTTCGCCACATCGAAGATCAGCTTCTGATGCGCCTGGGTGAACGTCACGTTCGCCGCGACGGAAAGCTGCCGCGCCGCATTCACAGCTGCTTCTCGCCTGCCGAAGTCGAACAGAAGATAACTGACAGCAAGTGTCGGCAGAAACTCCTCGGTATTCGCGGTGATGAAGCCGCGCGAGACCAGATTGCTGGGAAAAGGCATCGCGAGGCGCTGATACCCCCCGATGGCACTGGCAGTCAGCACCGGTAGCAACGCTGCCTGCGCGATGCCTACATTGATTGCCGCTTGTCGCGCCTGCTCCCACGCGATGCGTGTCGCTCTGTTGCGGCGCTCAGCAATATCAATCAGCTCCGCCAAGGTGTACAGGCGCCCCGGACTGATTTCGGCGGGCGTGACCGATGAGACGGGAGGGACCTCACTCTTGCTGGGAGCGGCGGAGGCCGGAATTGGCCAGGGCGTGTCCGGTGCAGGCGGCGCAAGATCACGGGTGTCGTTACAACCCGCAGCAGCCAAGCAGACCGCCAAACCGGCAATGACACCGTTAGCGCGCCGCAAGATGCGCCTCGTCTGGTGCGGTACGCAGCGCTGCTCGCGCCTCGGGGCCAACCTGTGCCAGGATCGCGCGGATGTCCTGGTCGAGCACGCGATGCCAGACGTCTACGGCGTCGGTTTCATCGGGCGGCTCGGGCAGGCTCTCTGTGATCTCATCAGCGCCTCTGCCGTTCCGGACCCAGCCAGCAGCTCGTTGGAACCAGGCAGCCAAGGCGGCATGATACGTGGTGATGGCAGTCGGGTTGGGGATCTGTCGCCGCAGATCAAGAATGACGGAAATAGGGACGAACAGTGCCTGTACCTGCGCCAGGATGTTATCATCGATGGGGCGGCGGCCATCGGCAATCAGGACTGCGCCGGTTTCGAGCGGCTCGTTCACCATAAGCGCCCGCGCCTCCCCGATCGCCTGCGCGAAACCTGCGCGATGCGGCGCGTCGGCCTCGTCCGACCGGAACAGCGCCGCCAGGTGCTCGACGGCCCTCGCCAGGCTCTCCCGCGCGATGCGAACTGTGCTGACGGGCCATAAAGTCGTGAAGATAACGGAGATAATGATATTGCCGAGTAGGATCCCGACAATCCGGTCGCGCGCCGTTTCCATGTCCAGGGTCGGGCCGAAGCCTTGAAATGTACTGAGGAAAAACGCCAAGCCGATTTGCCAGCCGGCATAGGCGATGCGCTCGCTGCCGAAGCCGATCCAGGCCGCAAGAAACGTCACCACCCCAACCACGAGTAGTAGCTCACCGAGTTGCGTCATGAGTGGCATTAGCAGAAGGATGGTTCCGATCCCGAGCGCGCCGCCGACGACACAACCCGACAGCCGCAGCATTGCCTTATGAAGGGTCTCGCCGACAGTGCCGAGCGAGACGAAAAAGCAGGTGATCACAATAGTATGGATGCCTGGCCAGTCGAGCATATCCTCGGCGAAGTAGGCCAGCATCACAGCTAATGTAACTTTCAGCGCGAACTGGGTGTAATCAGGATTTGTGAAGGCGTCGGGCGCGAGAAGCCGCCGTGGTTCCTCGGTTGCCGGGTGCGCGGATAGAGACGGTTCGCGAATCGCCCGCATCACCAGGACGATCTGCTCGCCCAATGGCTGAGCGGCGCCGGTCAATCGAATCTCCGGGACCTGCGCCAGCGTCGGTCCACCACGTTCCAGCGCATGCGCTGCTTCCCTGCAGAATTGCGCAATCGGGATCAACCGATCGCGCCATTGCGAGTTTTCGCCGACGCGCTGTACCGCCAGCAGCAAGAGCGAAAGCCGCTGGATCTCGACCACTGCGACCGGCCGTGCTGCCTTGTGAAGCAAACCGGCCAAATGCTGCAGCTTCAACAATCCAGTTGTACCCTCCCGCGCCAATGCGGTAAGCCGACGATCTGCCCCAGGCCGCCGTTCGCAAATTCCCGCCATCGCGCGTAGCCGTTCGATCAACGCATCTCGCAGCAACACGGCAGGATCCCGGCCCGTCAGCAGATTTGCAACGATAACCAGCGCGACTGGGATCGCCACCGCCAGTGTGAGCCACAATAGGAAGTACAGAAGCGCCTCCTCCGGTGGGACGAAAGCCGCTTCCGGCAACGTGAACGTCTGGGTGTTGGCCACCGACCCGGGCATGAGTGCAAAGGCCAGCGGTTGGTCCCCCAGCGTAAGCCCGTAGGCGATGATAAATCCGGCCGCAAAGAAGGCCGGCGCCAGTTCGCCCGCGGTGCGCGCGAGGAACATGGCCACGAATGTCATTGCTGCGATCAGCGGGATACGGAGCGCCGGCTCCGAAAGACTGAGAACGAGCACCAATATCGCCGCGAAGATCGCCAGGATAGCGGCTACGCCGGCGATCAGCGACGTAAGTGCAGTGGAGGCTGCCTCAGCGCGGGAAAGGAACAGCACGAGGAAGGCGGAAACCGCGATCTCTGGCAGACGAAATGTCTCCCCGATCGTGACAACCGCCAACACCAGCACGACGGCGCGAACCGTGTTCTCAACCCGTCCCGGGGTCGGCGTAATTGCGAGCCGCCATATCAGTGCCAAGCCTGATGGGTCGCCTTGATCGATGGCCGGGGCGGTGCTCATCGCGCGATCACGATCGACGCAGAGGCGCCGATTCGCATCAGCGCCTCCGGCGGATCGTTCAGCAAAATGCGGACTGGGAAACGCTGGGCGATCCGCACCCAGTTGAGACTGCGCGGCACGTGCGGAAGGCCCAGGAACGTCGCCCCCTCATCCGGTGCCACCCCACCACCGAGGCTGTCCACAACGCCTTTTACCGCCGTTCGAGGCGCTTCCATCACATAGACCAAAGCCCGCTGCCCTGGCCTGATCCCGCTGAGGTCGGTCTCGCGGAAGTTTCCGATCGCGTACCAGTGCTCCGTGTCGATGATGGTAAACAGCGGTTTGCCGGTGATGGCGAACTCCCCGGTGGCGATATCCAGTGCCGTGATCCGGCCATCACAAGGAGCGCGTGCGACAGTCAAGCGCAGGTCACGCTCCGCCATCGCCAGCGTGGCCTTGGCGGCTTCCAGTTCCTCCGCAACCGGTTTGGTGCTGCTGATCGCCTTGCGGGCGCCCGCGGCCTGCAGGCGAGCCTGCTGCAATGCGATCTCCGCCGTCCGCTTTGCCGCCCGGGCCTGATCTACCTGCTCCGCCGTCACGTAACCACGAGGCAACAGCGGTTCCAACCGCGCGAGTGTCGAAGACGCAAGGATTAACTGTGTCTCGGCGGTGGCAATGCCACGACTTGCGGTGTCAGCATTGCTGGTCTGGGCCGCGACCTGATCCGCCGTTACCGCCAGTTTCGCGGCGAGGCTGCGCACCGTCGCCTGCGCCTGCTCGACACGGAGCCGGAACGGCATCGGGTCTATGCGGAACAGCACGTCGTCACGGCGGACGGTCTGGTTGTCCCGCACGTCTAATTCTACAACCCGGCCGCTGACGTCGGGCGCCATATGGACGATGTCGGCCTGCAGATACGCATCATTGGTACGTGGCCGCAGATCGGCGCGCAGCCCGGCCAGGACAGCCAGAAAAATCACCGCAGCGAAGGCCGTCACACTAATCAGGGTGCCGATGCCCTTGCGGATGAAAGGGAGCCTCATCTAGTGACCGAACCAAATTAGCCAGACGAGGAGCGTGCCGGCGACCGCGATGCAAAGATAGGTCAGCGGCGGTGCAAACAGATCGCGGTGAATGCCTCCTGCGATCAGGATTTGACGCGCAACCACCGCACCGAGGATCCCGACTGCGGCGCACAGCATCCAGGCCGGAAAAAACGATCCGAACAGATTCTGCGCCGGCGAGGTAGTGCAGCCACCCACAACCAGGACGGCAGCCTGCCCGGCCGCGACCTTGATGCCTCTGCGTTTCACCCCGTTCTCTTTCCGGTCAACATTAATCGTCGGGTGATAACAGGCCCAGCTTGTGAGGAACAGATCTCATCCTCGTCGCAAGTCCATTCCGGATGCCGCAGATCGGACTGGCCTCTGGTGACAGGTTCCCCAGCGTTGCTGACGCAGCGACGCGACGAAGCTGTAGCCTCGCCCGGAAAGATTGACAGTGAACCGATTCACATCCCGTCCATCGCACAGCAAGCAACACAATTTAATAACATGCTCATTTTGGCGGGATCGACAAAGCTATTCGACCAGGGCGCAATCCCCAGCCCCTCGAGTTGCATAGTCGAGGCGGCTATAATTGCCACGGCAACTCCCGGTCATCGCAATATCCTTATTGGACAACGTCTAGTGGCGTAGCAGATCACGTTGAACGGCGGGCGCATCGAACAGTGCCCTAATCTCGCCTTACACGCGACTTTTCGCCGGTTGCCCGGCCCCGCCGCTGCGACGTTCTGCACATGCCTCCATGTGCTACAAGAATGGGCCGCCCGTTAGTTCTGGCCAAGACCGTCGGAACGGGCCTCAGGCCGCACCCAGCAACACATCCGCCGCGGCACGTGCCGCTTCGGTGATCCTTTCCCCGGCCAGCATGCGTGCGATCTCCTCGCGCCGCGCCGATGCGTTGAGTTCGTCCACCAGCGTTGCGGTCCGTCCCCGCGCCGCCTGCTTCGCCACGCGCAGATGCGATGCGCCACGCGCCGCGACCTGAGGACTGTGGGTCACCACCAGGACTTGCACGCGTTTGGCCACGCGCGCCAACCGCTCGCCCACCGCCGCGGCGGTCGCGCCGCCGATATCGGCATCAATCTCGTCGAACACCAGCGTCGGCACCGGCGATCCAGCGGCCAGCACCACTTTCAGCGCGAGCATCAGCCGCGACAGCTCGCCGCCGGAAGCGGCGCGCGCCAACGGCCCGAGATCCTGCCCGGGATTTGCCGCGATCAGGAAACGCACCGCGTCCGCGCCGCCCGCGCCCCATTCCGCTTCCACCAGCGCGGCGACATCGGCATGGAAGCGCGCCTTCTCCAGCCGCAGCGGCGGCAACTCCTTTGCCACAGCCCGGTCAAGGCGCGCGGCGGCGGCCCGGCGGCCCGCCGACAACGCTTCGGCGGCAGCCACGTAGCGCGCGCGGGCCTCGGCCGCAGCCTCCTCCAGCGCAGCGATGCTTGCCTCCCCGCTCTCCAGTGCGCGCAGGCGCGCACGCAACCGATTGAGCAGGGCCGGCAGCTCCGCCACCGCGACCGCGTGTTTCCGCGCAGCAGCGCGCAACGCGAATAACCGCTCCTCGGCTTGTTCCAGCGATCGCGGATCCACCTCTGTGTCGGAGCTGAGCCGCGTCAGCAATGTCTCTGCCTCGGCCACGGCTTCCTCCGCGCGCTCTAGTGCGGCCATGGCTGGCGCTGCCGGATTGGCGGCCTCTGACTGCTGGGCCGCAGCCAGTCTCTGCAACGCCCGCAAGGCCGCGCGCAGGGCAGCCGCCGGCCCCGGGCCGCGGCGGTCGCGCGGCGCCAGCTCGGACAGTGCGGCGGCGATCGCTTCCGCCCGGCGTTCGCCCTGCTGCAGCTGCAAACGCGCGGCCGCCAGGTGGTCCTCTTCGCCGTCCTGCGGCGCCAGCATCGCCAGCTCCTCAACGGCATGTCGCAACCATTCCTCGTCGCGCGCCGCAGCCTCCCTCGCCTCACGCGCCGCGCCAAGTTCAGTCAGCACGCCGTGCCACGCCTGCCAAGTTTTGCGCGCATCCGCGCGCAACGCCGCCGGCACACCGAACGCATCGAGCAACACCCCGTGCGCTGCCGGGTCAGTCAGCCCGATCTGCTCGTGCTGGGCCTGCACCTCCACCAGCAAAGCCCCAGCCTGGCGCAGCAAGGACACGCTCACCGACTGGTCGTTAACGAATGCCCGCGAACGGCCGTCGCGGCTGACGACCCGCCGCAGCACGATCTCGTCTTCCGCTGCCAGGCCTTGTTCCGTCAGCAGCGCCAGCGCGGGATGACCCGACGGCAGAGCGAAGCACGCGGTGACACTGGCCTGGGCTGCGCCGGAACGCACCAAGCCTGCGTCGGTGCGTCCACCCAGCGCGAGGCC
>Ga0123355_10014199_pt1 | contig 12439 bp, 13 predicted proteins | sample TergutEmb28metaG_3_FD_89872 | JGI IMG/M metagenome (GOLD analysis project Ga0123355, IMG submission 89872) | Embiratermes neotenicus P1 segment gut microbial communities from Petit-Saut dam, French Guiana - Emb289 P1 | ecosystem: Host-associated > Arthropoda: Insects > Digestive system > Gut ...
GCGCTAACCACGTGACACCCCTCTATCCGCAAAAGTTGGCACTAACTTCGCCTACCGGCGGCGGCCGCTCTGTCGGTATGGTTCGCTCGCGGACTAAAGCCACGGAGTTTAGTTTAGTTTTGATGTAACTGGGTGTGTGATTCTTCATAAATTCTGAAATAACATCGTCAAACTAAAGAAGACCCAAATCCTCAAATGAGTTTTGCTTCTAAACAGTCGAAAAATTATGCTGTTTGTACTCTGGAATGATATTACACTGTTCAGATTGTCTTTAACTTCATTAACTTTCAAAAGTGCATTTTACATTTCAGTATAGCGAATGTCTTACAGAATGCCACTCTTGTCTTCTTATTTTCTTAATGTTGAACCTTTATTTTGTTTGGAATGCCGAGTATATGATGAACTGCTAATGTATGAAGAGGATATGTGCTCATACTGTACATACGCATTCCCTGTCTATGTGGAAGTACTAATTGTAAGACACTGATTTGTTGCTGAAATGGCTTGGTTTGAATATTTCACAGCTAACAATGTTATTTCTGGCCTAAATCCTTAAAAGGCATGGATATTTATCTTCATATAATTCCTGTAAGTTTTCTGTTCATCTCCTGACTACATAAAACAAAACAATACTGAGTGACTGGAATGTCTGAAAGTAATGCATGTGCATCATACCATGTGGCTTCTGGATGTGACTTTACTACTCTCATTCATTCACATTCCATGGATCCTTGTAATGTTACAGTACTGTATGGATATAGTTAGTAATAGTCAACAAACAGACAGTAAAATAAGTCACATAAGTGTATATAAATAATCATAACAATCAATAATTAATAATCAGTAATAAATACTTGCTGATAATTAGCAATTGTCATAAATTTATATTTAAATATATGTCAGCATTATTGATTTTTTAACAACTTGTGATTACCAGCTTTAATACATTTTGTGAGATGAAAGTCTATATATTATAGTTGCAGTTACCTATAAAGAGTTGAAGTATAATATTATTTATTAATGTAAAAATAGTTATAGTAAAATAAAATAATTACAAAGAAAATACCTAATGTGACACCAACTTCATTAATTGTTGTTGCAGTCAAAATGTTCATCTATGGAATAAAATGAATTAGAAAGAAGAAATCTTTTTTAAAGCAGGTCTAAATAATTTCATCTCATTAGATCAGCTCTTTATAATAGATGGAAGATGACTGAAAACCATAATGCCAAAACAGTAGGCTCCCCCCTTTAATGTTGCTAAATTTGATAATGGATTGTGAAGATTAGGTGCTATATGTTGTATAAATGCTATAAATCTCTTGATGTGATTTATATTGATCTTTTTTTTTACTGCAGATAATGACATGGAAAATATATGCTGTGAATATATAGGTAAAATTTTTAGTTTTTTATGCATTTCCCTACAAGAGTCTCTATTTCTTGAATTTTTAATAATTCTGATTAGTCTTTTCTGGATCCTAAAAGTATTAGTACTTTGGGGCAAGTTACCCCAAAACATTGTAAGTCATGATAGAGTTTATATAGAAAAAATATATCATCTTTAAAATTTCTTGTGACATCATAGCATTTACAGTTTTGATTGCATAACAGGCAGAGCTTAGTTTAGATATTACTTGATCATATCATATCATTTATTTCCCTTCCGTAAATCCGTACAGGATTACGTAGTCCATATGGATATGGAAATCGTCATATTTGTTGGGATTAAGGGGTGACATCAACACAAGTGTGTACAACAATCACATGGTTATTTAGTATGATAAATATAATAAAATAGGACAATACAGATTGTTTAGTGTAATAAAATATAATAAGGATACAAATAAAAAGTAAAAGTAAAAATAAAAATAAAAATAGTGGGTTAAGTTAGAAGCAATGGTCCATCAACTGTAGTTGGAATGGAGTAAGTTGAGTTCTCTTCATAACCTCTTGCTTCCTGTGTTTTGTCACACCATGTCGTAGGTTATGTAATGAAGTTGGTTGCGTAGCAGAGTCAATAAGTTTCTTATCTGCTATAGTTTTATCACTCAAAAGTGTATTTATACTGAGATGTTTTTTACTAGTTATGTTAAATATTTCTTGTTCAATTGGTTTGTTTGACTCACTACCACTTCCGTCTGTCTGCTTGAGGCCAGCCAGTATTGTGTACCGATTTGATATTCCAAACATCCAGCTGTTTGGAAGGAGTTTTACATGTTTTAAAAGTTTTGTTGGATCACTTGAATGCCTTGATGTTACTGGCTTCCAATTATTATTTACTTCATAATATGCTTCTACATGAAAAGTTGTAGACATGCTGTTACTTACATTCTCAGGAGTGGTACTCATATTTGAGCCTTTCTGAAGTATTTCAGTAATTAATTGTACAGAACTGAGCTCGTTAAAGCCTCGTTAACTGTGATTCCATTTCTATATACTTTTCACATGCAGATTCCTTATTTATTCTATCCTTATGTGCCAAGTATTCTGGAGTAGTATCAGTGATATGATATGTTATGATATGATAATGTGAATGTGAATTATTATGTCATCCATCATACTGACTTGATAAGTGGTGTACAAACAGGTATACTAAAAGCATGTGTGAACCTATTCAGTCGTATGCACAGTCTGTCTACTTGTTATCGCCTGATTTACTTTACTAACAGACAAGTATTTTTATCATCAAAAACAAGTAGCACTATTTTCTGGCACATTGTTTTGGCTTGTCCCTCCAATCAGTATGCAAAAATAATTTAAAGTTTTCATGTTGTTTGCTCAAAACACTCACAGGCCAGGTATAAAATAATGGATAAAAACCAAATTTAGAAGTAAATTAATTTTAGTGTCTTGCCAGTTAATTTTATAATCATTGGATATGGTTAATCATTTCTCTTGTGTCACAAGTGAATATTTGAGTTTGTGAAAACTAAGTCAGTTTGTGAATAGAGAGTGAGAAATTAGTTGCCAGCCAAAATTGTTCATCGCTAATAGTAACCTGTGCTTATCATTAATGCTGAATTTTACTTTTGTGTGTTTGAGCTTCAGTGAATTGCAGCTGTTTTCTTCTTGTTTACTGAAAAGTAGTACTGTATACCTTGCAGATAGTAAAGTGGTAGATTTGAGGTTCTAAATGTGGTAACTATGGAGGAACTTGTCACGCATGTTTTCAGGGTAGAAAATGGAGGCCACGGTTACCAGTCTGTAGGATTACATTGTGTCACATAATTGTAAAATTATACTCTTGTAATTCAGGTTGTTTCCCTAAAAAATGTAGTTATTATTGAAACTTAGTGATTTTCTCTTTTCTTTTTACTACAGATGTTAGATTTTATTGAGCAACTATTATTTTTGAAATTGTTGGTTGTTTGGGAATTTTTTTTGGTACTGGAATGAATCTAAAATCAGAACTTTTTCAAAAGTGTTCACATTTTCACATTTATGGTATTCTAGTAAGTCATTACAGCATGAAATTGAATAAGCAGTGGAATTCATCATGCAGAAGAACAAAATATCATTTAACAGTGACTGATAGTAAGATACTCTCCTATTTATGAAGTATGTGTAAGAATTACGATAAAACATGTCAGAAAATTATGTCTGAATCATGCGTGATTCCAGACTTCTGCCACGACGTAGCTGAGAACTGCGCACTTCTGGGTTCTGACATAGCGAGTAGTGGTAATTTTCTTTCCATTTCTCGCTGCATTATAACACAAGAGCGCAGTTCTCATATCTGAATTACATTTATTTATAAGACCAAGTCAATGCACAAGTTACAAACATACATAAAAGAGTGGTCTTTCACCACTTGTGTGTGTTGGGCATATCTGTGCCATCCGAAGGAAGTTCATACACCAAATTTAAAACTTGCTAAAATATAATTAGTTACTTCTGCAATATATCTTATCAGCAGCTAAATTTAAAGTGCAGGGTGGTTATGGCTGTGTTTTTTAACAATTGTTTACTCTATGATAATGTTGTTACATTTTATGCTTATGACGTACTTGACGTGTCTAGAGTCACTGTATGACTGATTGGACTGAATAAATAAATAAATAATAATAAACACATTATGAGTAACTTCATAATAGTGAATGCTCAACAGGCAGGAATAATTTACAGCTATAAAACCACCAAAGAAAAATTATTTAAAACTAATGCAGCAGTATGGTTCATTATATATACTCATAATATGTTTATGTACATCATCCACTCTGCATTTTAAATATAGCTGCTGAATGCTGTATGGAGTGAATTGTGCAGATGTAATTAATTATATTTTAGTAAGTTTGAAATTTGGTGTACAAATTCCCTGAGGATGGCACAGATTTGCTGAAATGTGTAGGAGTGGTCAAAGACCATACTTTTGTGTATATTTGTGACTTTGTATATTGGTTTGGTTTTATAAATGAATGTTAAGCAAAATGCATGGAATGAATAACTTCACAATCATGTCTGAATATTAATAAGATTTGAAAGTGACAGACATTAAGCTGTTATTATAAGGAATAGATTCTTCTAGGATATGAAGCCATGTATGTTCCTCCACAATAGTAGATGTTTTCCAACCACACATCATATCCCAAAAGAGAATATTCCTCTGTAACTGCCTTGAGAACCTCAAATCTCAAGAAAGTGCTTATCTGTTGGATGCCGCATATCTTGTTACAGTTGACAACATCAATTTTTTTGTTGTTTCCTGTTCATGTCTTTAAATTTTGAATGACTTTGACACTTGCAAAAATAATATTTGTAGCAGCTGAGGGGGAAAAATAAAATGATTATGCATGGTGATCTTGGAGGAATTTGAGTAAAGAGGATTGGTGTATTATACAGTATTTAGGTTAGCTGGTCACTCCTGCCAGTATTTAATATGATGATATGAGCATAAAGCAGAAGTGTCACACCAAATGCTACACTGTAATCCTTACTTTCTTTTTGGGGTCCAAAAGTAATGGTTTGTGCAGGTATTGTCCATTCTGTATGACTTATATATGTTCAGAGACTGACTGTGAGATATTATTTCTGTGTTTGTTTTTAAAACATCTCACAGATTTTCACAAAATCTGATACAGATATCATGCCATTGGAGGTCATCCATCAGTATAATTGGTGATTCTGTACTGTAATACCAGCATGCCATTCATATGAACTTCCAGCTCAAGATGGCTTGAGTAGAAGGCTTTGCTATTAGTGGTATTGGAAATTCAGAGAGTTAATAAACCCTCTTGCTTATAAATTTTAAAATACTTCCTAGTTCTTGAACACAAACCCAAACTGAACTTTTGTGACTGTTTTTAGTCTTCTGGAATGTGATGCCACATAGTCTGGTAGGACAGATGCTAACATTTTAAAGGAGGCTACTCTGAAAATGAAGTAGGTTCTCTGAAACGCTGGTGCAATACATATTTGAAACTACATGGCTTCACATCCCTGAAGATCAGTGTCATACTAAGTACTGCTGTGAAAACCTAAGATGTCGCTTTTAATCGTGTAATGCAGACTATACAGAACATTGGTTTATAGCATAGATTTTTAGGAAATGTGTGAAAATAGAAGCTAGAAAGCAGATAAATGAAAATACACAATGAAATTCAACACAAAGTTTAGGAAACCCTTGTGGCACCTAGATTACTTCAGTCCTTTCATTGCCTTTGGATATGTGTATATGAATTGGAATAATAAAGGCTGACCTTAATCAAGGTACATAATATATAGGATCACCTCATTTGATGAATATTTATATAAAATTAAAGTCATTATTTTTTCAGGTCATTTTCAAAGAATCTCTTCTGTCATGTGTTGTTGTTAACAGGTTATATCTGGATTACTTTGAACATCAATATCTGTGATCAGTTTATGATCTGTTGTTCTTGGTGCCTGTGACATATATCATAAAATTGGTATTTTATGGGTTTCTTGAAAAATAACTTGGATAACACACACTGGTAGATAACGTGATGCCAAGGTGAATGTGTTTCAGGTGTTTTGCTTAAAATTTCTTTAACTTACCATTATGAAAGTCATCATTTTTTATTTGCTCCTCAATAAACATAAAGAATTTCTTTAACAAGCAATGAATTTAGCAGTTAGTACAGTACTTCAAAATGGAGACTAATTGAAAAGTACAGAATTCAACACTGGTATAGAATGGACCTAGAATTTAACAAGGTGAGCCACAAACATCTGATGGTTGTTGAAACGAAATAACATTTTAAGGCAAAGTGATATATATATTCCATGCCCATCAGAATTAATGTAATCATTACTGTACAAATATGTTGCTTGTGGGTAACCACCATGTTGTTCAGTACACCCTTGCAATCATGATGGAAAGGGCACTGTAACACAGGATATATTTAAAGATATCTTGAATATACTCCTGAATTTGCTGTCTTAAGTCACCAGTATTGGCTGAACATGTTCTATTTACCTTGCTTTCTGCATAGCTCCAGAAGATGTAGTTGGGTACTCCAAGATCAGCAAGAAAGCAGGCCAGGTGATGTCTGCAAAATGAGCAATGTGTCTGCATGGGAACCATGTCTTGAGAACTTGCATGGAAATCTTGTGCTGTGTGAGCAGTTGCTCCAGACATGATTGTGCATAATAGGCAGTATGGCATCGTCACTAAGTAAGCAAGCTGGTTTTCAAATTTAAAATGCCTTCAGGTGTTTCTGGCACACCCACCCCGCCTGCTCGCTTCATCTTGCATTGCCAGACTACTTCCTTTGGGGCTTTGTCAGAAGGCAAAATATATGGAACATGTTCTGCCAATATTGATGACTTTAAACAGCAAATTTGTGAGTGTACTCAAGGGTTCTCTAAAGAATTGCTATGACTTCTTTGCCATTGTGATCACAGGTTTGTACTGAATGACATGGCAGTCATCTATAAAGTTTCATATTCTAACAGTAATGATTAACTTGGAATTCTCATGGACATTGCATGCATCTACCAATGTCAATAATTTTCCCACTTTGCTGTAAAATGTTTTTTTCATTTCAAAAATGATCACATGCTGCTGGTTTATCTTGTAAAATATCTTCAAATTTTACAAATAAGTATACTTCCATAATACTGCCATGCATATATTTTCCTGTCTTTATTACTCCATGAAACATGAATTTTGCAAGTTTTCTTACTCATGGAGAATCTGCACCTAGCACTGATACATGCTGCACTACTGCCCATGGATTACATCAACTAGTTTTTTCAGACATTAGCCAGATAAGGTGTGTTTGTGTTTTTTCAAATTACATCATGTTGACTTTTATCTTGTTTCAGCCTCTTTGATGATAATGAAGGGGAAGATATCCTTTCACCAAACCTTGACCAGCTTGTAGCCAATCACATAAGAAGTAATGATGGACCAGGAACTAATCTGATGTCTGATGGCTTTACCAGTGTTGGCAATAATGGGAAGTGGAAACATCCTAGTTTTGCAGTTTCAGACTTTGATACTGATGATGATGACTATGCAGCAGACAGTGATGACTGCTCGGTTTGAAATGTGTAAAACTTCCCATGCTAGAGTTTTATTGTTGTAGCATGTCCCTTTAACACCAGCAGGTTGTTAAAACTTAACACATATAACACATTATACTTGGTCAGGATTTCTGCTGACTGCGTATCATGTGCAAAACTATCATGACTGGACATTCAGAGTATTTGGAGTACAGTTATTTGCTGCTTTTGCCACATAAACTGTACACCCACTGCTAGTATGCAGGCTGAAGACAGAACTAACATCAGGAATAGAGTGATCTTCCAATCACAGTGATATTTGAACATTCATAGTTTTCAGAAGTGCACTTGTACTGTTCAAGTAACCTGAAAGGTATTCAAGTGTGTGTCTGACTTAGTTATTTTTGTAATTTATAAATTGTCACAAATTTGAAGTGAAGGTGTGTACTAGTGATTTTAGTGACTTGTTTAAATTTGAACAGAGCTTTCTTTTATACTCTACAGATCTTCTTCCATTCATGCAGAATTTGTGTTCATTTCTCAGGAATACAGTTTGAAACAGTTGATTGGATTTATTCCAGATTTTTGAACATAAGTAGCTTCCAATATTATGAAAAATTACTGTAGTGAAACAAGAATATAGATGGCAACTGCAAGTTTTGTAGACTGTTTTGCACATGTTTTGGAGGCAGTTATTTAATCCAGTGCTTTTTATTTTTGACAATATATATATATTCGATAACGGTAGTGATGAGCACATAGTGATGTCACCAAAATCTTAAATTATAAAGAAATTATATGAAGTTTCTTGACAGTTTAAATTTCAGTACAGGTTGTTGTTGAAGGAGGAAATATTTTTTCTCACTCAATTTGCAACCTTTTGCAAGTTCAGACTTTATTTAAAAAATTAGTATTGGGTTCATTAACCCTTATCCTGCTAATGTGGGGAATATGGTTAGCTCCTAATAATGTCAGCAAATGGCACACGGGATTTAACTCGGCATTTAAAGGGTTAAGCATTTCTCTTGGCACTGAGGCAGGAGTAAAGACAGTCTTCACTTAGAGGTTGTAAAAGTAGATGTAAGATTACAGTAAACATGTTATTTATTGAAATTATAATACAGCATTACAAAAATACCATTCAGAAATTAAAAGAAGATTTCATATATTTATTAAAATTGAAATGTTCTTTTGTCATGAAATGTTGGAAATTATCCATGTAGCACTAATTGAGAAGTGTGGCGTCTGTAGTGCTTTTACTTATCCAGCATACAAATCATATGGTTTTGTAAGTGATAAAAAAACTGTGACATCATGATAATGATTAGGAAGCAAAACATGTTACACAAGAGCTTGGAGAAGAGTAATCTATGACACAAACTCCAAAAAACACAATTTTCTAGGGCCGAACTGCCAGGGTGCTCAGGTATGTGTGTTTTAAAAGAACCGTTGCAGAAATTTTCAACAAACCAGCATGTCATATGATACTTGGAATTACTGAAGTATATTGGCTTAACTTCTCAAGAACTGTATCTTACATTTTCCATTTGTATTAGTATCAAATGTAAATCGAGTGTAAGTTATTTGATTCCACACACATTCTAAGAATTCCAGAAGGTTTCTGGGGTTTTTTTTTTCTTTTATCTGTTGTGAACATGTAACACCAAATCTCTTCAAGCTTCATGCAGTATTATTAAATGCTGACTGTGTACATGTTAAATTAAGTCAAAAAATACCACTGGCTGTACTAAGTAGAGCCACATTTCATTCTGTAGGGGAATCAAGCTGATATTCATGTAGATCCACTGCATATTTCTTTTTAATACGTGACTGAAATGTTTTAAAAGTACACATATATAATTAATGTAGAAATATGTGTGTGCAGATGACACTGGTGATATAACATCAAATTAACATGCCAGTATCTCTAAAGGTGACAAAAGACTGGGTGTGAATGGGTATGTTGTGGGAGAAGGTTTATCATATCCAAAAATGCAAGTACTATACTTTACAACACTCCTTTTGAGGTTGTACCCAAGAATGACTGACAATATGCAGTACTCCAGTTGTATGTAAATCAGTGTTATAACTATGACACATGTAACATTATAAACAGCTCAGTAGATTGTAGACAGTAGTACAAAGGCAGCAGTGATTCTAGACCACCAGAACACGTTGTTATGAAGTCTGGTAGCTCTCTAGAAGTGTGACTGATTTATTATGTAAGTATTAAAGTATTATTAATATAATAAAGTTTAAAGAAGCTGAAGAAACTGTAGATAATTTATGTTATCAGATTTAATGATACATGTTACTGTAATACCAATGCCTATTCGGCAATTTCCTTGTCTGAGTGTGTGAGTGTAAAAATGTGTATTTACATCACAATTATTTTCCACTTCTTTATTAGAAAGCAGTTGGCAGAATGTATATGAATAGTCTTGGAACTAAAACATCACATCCTGTTACTCTGTACCAGTAATAGAACTACTGTTGGTCTAGTCCAGGTGTGTGCAAATTAACTTCAGAGTGCTGTGCACCTCTTTTAGCCATACTACATGAAATCCAAAGAGCACTTTTTTATACTTGTTAATAGTTGAATGTAATAAAGCTGTAATTTTCTGTTTTAAGTTCTACAGTAATATTACTGTTAGTTATATGAAGATGAATTAGTTTTCTTTTGTTGTTAGAACATTGTTATATATACGGTATACCACCATGTTATATGTCTTCAATTTTTTTTTTAATATCGAAAAATAGTTGTAACCAATGTTAACTGAATAATTTAGAAACATGCTACATTATTGTCATAGACAGTATCCTTATTGTGTTAATTAAATGTTATCACTGGTAATATTTTATACAGCATAGGAAATAAATTTAATGTAAGTATAAACTTTTTACTTTGTTAGATGTTTGCAATTGATGTTTGTTATGATACATACTGGTGCTGCAAATGGTTTTGAAAGTATTATATTAATTGTGATGATTATGATTACAACAACAACAACATATGACCCATACAAATGAGAATTATTTGGCTATTCAAATAAGGCAGAATAATGAAGAAAGCTGACCAGTGACAGCTTGACTCTCGTACTGGTGTTCACTTTGTCTCTATTTTTAGAGGAATTTATAGCAGAGCGTTAGCAAAACACTGAACAAAAAACTAAACAGTTCTTTGTATTGAAGTTTATGGATGTATTATACCAAGCATTTTTAAACTGTACTAATCTGTTTGAAATGAATAATATAAAAATAACAACAAGAGAAGGTTAAGTGTATTAGAATTGAAGAGACTGGAAATGTTGTGCATTATGTTAAATATTTACATATGAAACAGTTATAGAATTATATGCACCAGTACCATAAAAGCAGTAGTGATGATTGACCAATAGCTCAGATTCAGTATTGCTCCTATATTTGCATTTGCCTTTAGTTTGAGATAAGAAATATCCAGCAGCAGTTCGTGACCTAAAACAAGTTCCCACTTTCTTTTACATGGGAACCAGGGTACTTAGCATAGCTCTATCATTAACATGCCATCAGTTACATTTAATTAAAATATGTCTATACATTTATGACTATAAAATCTTTTGTAGTGTTTCTACTCTGGATATATAAACTTTTAAAATGGTACTGAATGTTACTTCATTATCCATGAGTTGCCTTGTCCTTTACATATTGCCTCTTCACAGAGCAAGTGCTATCATGCCTCAGTCCATTCTTCTTCGCTTTGATAAATGTCCCAGCTGGAGAAAAGTAAAACACCACTGCAAGTATAGTGGGAAACAAGGACAGGAAATGTCTGTATTAAATAAATTATTATTAACCACTGCCTATCTGACTGGGACAACTGCACAGTTGATTATCCTACTATTATCTTCATCATTCATACTTATTTCCATGTGCAACAAATATCTTGCTGAAGAATACCATCATACACATCACATATTCCTATTCTTGGTACTTAAATTAATTTTTATTATAGATCTCTGTTTACACCAGACTCAATTTTATGGCTGTAGCTGCATACACATCAATTTAAGCTTGGGTGGAAATGTACAATTGCCTGATATGTGACCTATGGAGGAAGGTCCAATTTTCCCGGAACAAATGACATTACCTATCCTGTAGTACCTAGTTCATTGCATTTTTACACGTGGAAGTGAAAAGAAATTTGGAAAGCAGTTTGTACAATTGTAAGTTCACACCTATATAAATGCAGTGTTATTCTTTGTTTCTCCAAGTTCTGTTTACTGTTGTTTTAGTTTTTGGAATGTACCTCAGATAGTGTAGACCTGGCAACAGTGGAAGCTTAAATTGCTGTGGCTGCAGCTACATTTTAATTTTTACACCCTATTCCTGTATGTGAAATATAAATGCTTGTATATGAATACAGTATACTGAATTGCTTGGTGTCATTAACATATAATTTAAAGCTCAAGAATTCTGATTACACTTTATTTATTCATTAACCACCTCCAGCTGTTACTTCAAATTCAGTTTGTGTTCCGTTCAGTATCATATCATTCTTTCATCCAGAAAGCTGTGCGAATTCAATATGGTGTTGTGATCTTTGCAGAAACACAAGGACTATGTCACACAGCTGTCACATAGCCCAAACAAATGGAGTATAACAAACGCAGCATGGCACTGAGATTTAAAGTTTTTCTCGGCTATACCAAGTAGGAAAAGATTAGTCCATTTTTGAGACTAGATTCTCACAGCAGTGACAACAAAGATTACTGTTCTTTCAAACATAATGCAGGGTACTACTCATCATTGCAGGGAAATGGAATTGATTTGTCCTTCCTTCATCATGACCTGCTCTCTGACACAAGACTGGTGTACGCACCGCTCTGGTCCGGGGTACATAAAGGGTGATTAGACATGTAATCTAATCGAATAAATGCGCTGGTTCATATAGTAAATATATTGTGAATATGAATCTTGATATGTACATAAA
>Ga0123355_10014200_pt1 | contig 12439 bp, 4 predicted proteins | sample TergutEmb28metaG_3_FD_89872 | JGI IMG/M metagenome (GOLD analysis project Ga0123355, IMG submission 89872) | Embiratermes neotenicus P1 segment gut microbial communities from Petit-Saut dam, French Guiana - Emb289 P1 | ecosystem: Host-associated > Arthropoda: Insects > Digestive system > Gut ...
GCCTGTTCTGCCTTTTTTTTTTTCTTGATTTTTTGTTAGATGTTTTATTTGTTTTGTTTGTGGTGGAAAGGAAGAGCGATTTTTTTTTTTTTTTTTTTTTTTTTTGCTAATAGCTGAATCGGTTACTAAAGACAAGAAGTTGCAACAGCAGCTAGTTCCGCAGCATCGGGAAACACCTCTCATCCTGAACAGAACACTTCCTCGTGTATAATGTATTCCGAGAAGAAAACTTTAATCAATATCTAAGTTAATCTGCCGCGTTTCAGAAAAAAGTCAGTTTCATCTCTGAAAGAAAGTCGCGTGTTGAAACAGTTAAATATTAAGTTAACAAAAACTAATAGTAAACCATAAAAATACTACTTACTAATGCTTGATGCTAAGCAACGTCTTTCGGTGACCAGCGGCTAATAAACAACGTGTAAATAAGGAACAAAATCTTCATAGCACGTGTGAATAATAAACAAAACATAGAAATCGACAGTCCTGCCTCAAGCGGGTGCGAAACGAAGTATAATGTTTGCTTCCCTTGGCCCCCGCTTGATGCAGCACTGTCAATTCCTAACCTCAAGTTTTTGGGTGTAGGAATTGAGAAAAAGAACATTGACATCAATGGCGAATTATGAATTTTCTAAAAATACCTATCTTGAAAAGATCCGTTCTGAAGTTTAGTAGATAATGATGTCGCGAACAAAACTTACCGTAAAAATGTAAGTTACATATAATGGTGAGGATAGTATGTTGTACGAAATTTCAACACACAAAAATATGGCAGTTCATTCAGATCCGGCACGCAGTTCCAAAACCATACCTTCCCGTACACTATAACACACACGCGCGCGCACGCACGCACACACACACACACATTTACATTTCAGCGTTTAGCGATAAAAGTGACATCTGTTCTATTATGTTCGAGACTGCGCTACCGTGGAGAGGTTCCAGCAGCGGGTTACAAAGGTCATATTCGTCACAATGTTGTTCATAAGGTCAGAAATTTTTCGATGTCCAGATTAACTGTAATCTGCGAGATGTGTTTTGGATTTCTTGACCCTAAGAATGAAGCGTCTACAATATTTCTAAATGCCGGTAAATACTTATCAATTTACACTATGTGACACACCAGTAGACAAAAATCTTGGAAGACAACTTTTTATTGCGTTGCTTTCAGGCCAGAGTCCACTGTTATTTTTCAGTTATAATTTAATATTCATAAAAGTTCCACTTCGCCACAAAGGTACCCCTAATTTGACGTAGTGGTGGGGCTTGAGTAGTCCAGTGATGTTGAGAGCTACGCTGGCGGTAGCGTAGCTACTGGTAGGGTCTCCCATGTCAGACAGGTCAAAGGTGACGACCAACACAAAAAAAGATAATCTGGTCCTTCATGTTGGGGGTTGGGCTGACAATCCTACCCCATAAAAATGTGTTTGTTAGACCATCCAGCATAAACAAGGATTTGAGTAGGGATTTGGAGACGTAAGTCGCATTAACGAGAACAGTGGTCGAAAATTTTGCAAAGAGGCTGAGCTCAACCAAGGACTTTTATGCCTGAAGAAAAAGAAGAAGAAACGCCCTCATGGACCAAATTCTAGCAATATACTTTGTATTAAAGACAACCGAGTCACACATAGTTTATCGCAGTAGATAAAAAAGGATTGGCACAAATATTTTTCTATGATCATATTAAGCCGACATCAGTTATGATATTCATAACCGCGAAGAAAAATAATATATTAACATTTTCAAATAATGACTGCACCATCCTGAGAATTATAACATCAGTTCTTAAGATAGACGCACTACTTTATTTTCCGTGGCGCAACAGCCCTTAGTGGGTCAGCACCTTCTCATTATGGAGGCTTCACGATCGTACTCAGACATACCACAGTGAGCAGGAATCCTATGGACGAGTGATAAGCCGGAACAAAAGACCTCTCTCACACAACATACAACATTCACAAGAGATAACCATGCACCCGGCGGTGTTCGAACCGGCATTCCCAGCTCGTGAGAAGCCTTAGACGGCGCGGTCGCTGGCATCAGAAGACGCACTATTTTGCTGTTTTTAATTTAAAGTTATACGACTTGACTTTTACAGCTGTGATATCTTCCACAAACAATTATTATCGATTAAAAATCCATTGGTTGAAACCTACAATGAGCTTTCCCCAGTGTTTCAGCAGTAGTTCAAACACGCCACACAATTCTCAAGCATTCAGACATAACCTCAATTACGACGTGTCTGGTCACGGTACATGGCTAACCGAGCCTCAAGTAAAACAGAACTGTTACAAGTGTGGTAAAAAGCATGCGAACGCTACGGGCTTTACTTAAAATAGACATGACACAGTTTGAACCAGGAATTTGTAGACGGCTTTCAAATGTTTGAGTGAAGTAGTGCGTATAGTTTGGCTACAGTGTTCCATAACCCGGTTGCAACTTCTCACGGAAGTTTTACAACCAAATTATTTAATCTGTAACATTAGTCACCATATCCGTGACAAATTAGCTGCTACTATAATGTCATCACTTTTTCAAGGATACGGACCGAAATTGAGTATGTGGGTTTGAAAAGCGAAGAGACCAACACAGTGATAACCTTATATGTAATGTATTATGAAGGTACTTAAGGTAGTTAGTGTCCAGTTGAAATGTGATGGCACACGGTGACGCACGGGAGGGTAAGTGAAGGGGAAACTAGCGAATGGAGTGGGTAGCCAGTACTCTTCACGCTACCCCGGAACATGGTGTATCCAGCATTACTACCGCTGATGCGCACACCTCGGCTGCCGTTAGTCGACTGAACTGACGCCTCCGCCGATTTAAATGGACTCGTCCGTTTCGCCGAAAGACGAAATCTAGTTTCTGCGCGTGTCATCACATTTTCAAACGCAGTCAACTAATTCACATTCTATAGAGAATAAACGCAGATCCAGTTACAGACGCTTAAGGCATTAGGGTATTAATATATATTGGCCAAACAGATAGCCCATGTCCCGCTACGGACGAAAGAGAAAACACTGTACCAGGGATGACATTTTAAATGGATTTAACGTAATTTGGGCCGTCAGCAGCTACATTGGTATTTAAACACCGGAAGATGAAGGTTAAAAGTACAATTCAGCTAGCGCAGCAAGGCCGTGTGAAGGCTGCACCTAGCGGCTAAGGCTGGTTCAGCTTCTACATCAGAATGTAGCTGTCCTTACAACAGCTTAATGAATGCTCTTTTGACAGGTGTAATTGGGGTCTACATTACACAGATCGTCAGTCCTGCAGATCGACTGCCAATGATTAATACATTTATTTAATGTTCTTCCTACAAACGGTGCACGGATGATGTCTACTTCAAATTTGTCGGAAATGAACTCAAAATTTAGAGTTCCTGAATATGAAACTGGTAAATTACAAGATGTAAGGTACAGTCATGCGCCATATAACGAAGTTTCGGTCAAAGACGGACCGCCTATACGACGGTGGTCCCTCAATATCATAATATTTGATTATAATATTATAATACTCATACATATTGTATACAATATTATAATACCATTGTGTTACATACCTACATTATTCAGTACAGTGACATACTGTACAGGTTTGTTGCCTAGGAGCAATAGGATATACCATATAGACTAGGTTGTAGTAGGCTATACTGTGTAGGTTTGTGTAAGTAGACTCGTATGCCGTTCGCACAACGACAAAATAGCCTAACGACACATTTCTCAGAACGTATCCCCGTCGTTAAGCAAAGCATGACTGTAATGGGAATTTGACCGTGTATACGTCATTAGAGTAAAATGAGTGGAGCAGAGTTATAGCTACGTCTTTCTTAATCTCGGATCTAGGAGGAGGCAAATGTTCAAGATCACGGCCCGGCCGGTTTACTCCGGGGAATGGTGTATGGTGGCCATTGACTGCTGGGCTCTGGGGCCGGTCTGAACGTGCAGAAATGTTTCTTGACCCTGCAGCGATTCGAACCCCTGGCCGTCAAGCCTATAGCATAATCTCGACACCGACTACTTTATTCTGGTTCCTCAATAAAGCGTGGGGGTGTAATTGCCTTTTGCTTCTTGGTATTACGACTAATTTTGTATCTTGTTTTATCCTTACTTCTCAGCAGCGCCCAGAATCTTCACATCTCTCTGGGAAGCCTCTGTTTCAACTCTGGAAGACACCAGTTTGCACATACAATGTGAAAGTGTATTAATGGCCTACTTCTACGCCTAATCTTACATTCGTGCCTGTTGTTGGATGCAGATCCGATTGGCCGCGCGGTCTAAGACCTTTATACGAGTAGACGTTTGAGGCAAGAGATAAATCGGTTATCTCTGAAGGGATTCGATATTCAAGTAACGGCTCACAAGCCTACTTTATAAACCATTTAGGAGTAATCACACAGTCGCAAAAATCGATCTCCGTCGTGTCCGTCTGTCTGTCCGTCTGCATGCCTTTCGTTCTACACGTAACAGAGCGACTCCCATTGGACGGATTGAGGACTTCTATGAAAATCTGAGATCTGCGATCTTCTGAGATTTTACGCAGCGTCTTTGCAGACGTTTCGGGACGACCTTTCGGTTCCATCTTCAGACGTCAAGAAATCTGATAAGCTCCCCATATGTGTGGACTATGCGTGATTTCAGGCGTCCGCCGCGATATACGAGATACGATGTGGGACTATTACGCAGCGTGTAGTGGCAATTCCTTACCGACTTTTCGGGTCAACCTATCGGTTCCATTTTCAGAGGCCAAGAAATCCAAAAAGGGAAACCTGTTGAGAAAACTTTTGAGAAAGTGCAAATATTGTTGATATCGCACAACAATATTGGGTAATTTTTATTAAGACCCAAGTACGGTTTATTGTTGCCAGCGACATATATTCGCGACAAACGTTTCTTTGTGCAACAATCAACACTTTTATATTGCTGCCAGTGACATGTATTTCAGCAATACACGCGGAATGCATTGTTGTGTTTCCAATGCAACAAGTCGTACGAACGCGTCACATTGTTGTGCCAGTTTAGTGAGTGTACGTGAGTGGATGTGCGCTTGCCCACAAGATAATTCCTTTTCAGAGCAACGCAGAGAAGCTCTTGCTGCTCTGCCAACTATATTACATTGTTAGTAATCTTGCATCGTAGGAAAAGCACCAGCTGAGCAGCCTGGAGCAGTACAGGAACTAAATTCGCATCCTGGTGACTTTTTATGAGCCACAAGGTACGGTTTGTTACACCTCGATTTGTTGTGTCTGGAAAGCGATTAGGAAATAGCGTATTAATTTAGATTCAGTTCGTTTTTATAAACCGCCGCTCAGCAATACGGAAGTTACATTTAATCAGTGACTCGGGCGGTAGAATGTGCAATGTGAACGTCTTGCCTTACAAGTCCCCACAGACACGACGTCGCCATTTGCCCAGAGAAAGAGACTAGACGTACTTCAACCAACTATTACAACTTTTTTCTAGAACATACCCGCTTCTTGTATATTGTACTGGCGAAATCCTATGAATCTCTTCTCATGATTCTTAAACGTAATGGAAAGTAGGCTAAAAGATGGCAGAGAAGTGGCCATGGGCATCGAACACAGATACCGTTCCCTCAGACGCGTGTGGAACTGCAGTACCTGCCCCACCGTATCGCATGGCGTAAGCCTCAGACGTGCATGGACGTTGTACTGGCCTCAGATGGTTTTTACCTTCTAGCCAGAGGCCTAGATTCTGAATATCAGGGGTAGTTCAGTAGGCTACGGAATGGAAGATAAATAGACCGGCTTTCGAGTCCAATCAGCCCTATCCAATGGGTACAGTGAGTAAAGTGGCCGGAACTTGAAGCATTTATTTATGTATATCTCCGTAAATTTCGACGTTAATAATAGTTATAACTCTACCGCCAACCCACTGCGGTTCTTTATGGCACACTATAAATGAAACTGCGTTTGTGTGTCATTCATTACAAACACGGTGTCGGTGTAATACGTTTAGGTTATAACCGAAAAATTTAAGGTATATTAAAATGGGATGGATGCCGCAGCGGGAGAGACGCCGCACCGCTTACTGTGTGTAGAACGAAGGAACGTCAATAGGTATCACGCGTACTGTACAGTATTAAAAACTTGTTGTCTTCACGACAGATACGTGAGTTTGTAAACTTCGCTGGTGTTTTGGTAGAGATAAAAATAGTTTTTCCTCTCAAGAGTCGTTGGTAAAATGTAAGTCTGGAAGCATGTTCTGTTTGTTAACTCATTCTGTCTTAACATGGATGTGAGACGGGCTCTGTCCAATAATGGAGTAACACAGGCCAAGACTCTTCGAAAATAGGGTGCTGAAGAAGATTTTTGGCTTCATACGGAGGAGTTAACATGGTGCTATTGAAAATTTCACAATGCGGAGCTTCAAAATTGGGAACCCTTACCAAAGACGTATTATCCTGGTGATAAAATCAAGGAAAATGAGATGGGCGATACTCTTGGCACTATTGGAGGGGGGGAGATGGAAAGAAAAACGTATAGGAGTTTGATGCGGAAAATATGAAAGCCCACTCGCAAGACCTAGACGTGCACGGGAGTATAATATCAATACATAATTAAAATAAATAGGAGGCAAAGGACTTGAGCTGGATTGATCTGGCTCAGGAAAAGGACAAGTGTCAGGCTGTAATAAAAACTATAATGACAATTCTGGTCTTGTAGAAAGCGGGTGGTTCCTCGAATAGCGCTGCAACTTGTGGCGTCTTGTGAATGATTGTGCTCCGTGCGGTTTATTCCTCAACAATATTCAGGTATAAAGCAGCTGTGCACAAAATATGTAAACGCACATGTTGCATGAGGTTACAGCGTTCTTTGACATCGTCCATTTTCCGTCCACCATCCTGCATATGCATAATTCATGGTGCTAACGGCATGGCAGCTCAGGCAGTGCAGTTAAACAGTACGGGTACTGTTAGGGACAGATGCAGAAAATAAAAGTTCTGTTGTTATTAAGACTAATCATCGACATTGTGTTACAGACACAATGCCTTCTTTGTTACAGCATAATGGGAGATACCAAAGGTTTAAATTTTGTAGTTTTATGTTATGTCTACGCAGCCATAAACCATCTGGCCCAACCGCAGATTAGGCATGAAGACAGCTGCCCAAATATATAAATACCTGATTCTTTCACTTAAATTTTGGAAAATGTTATCAATATTGTGACTGATACACAAATATTAATCAACATTTATTTGCTACTTGCACACAAAAATGCGTGCCTCTTAAGTTATATGCAGCTTTATCAAAATGTACATCTTTTTTATTTGTTATTTATGTACATTTTGCAATGTAATGACATCTCTTCTGGTTTCCTCCACAACAATAAAATTAAGCAACAGTAAGGGTAGTAATGAGAAGTCTATGCGACAGGAAAATTCATTCTGACATCTCTGAACTGTGTGTTGGGTGCGGTTCCTGGTAAATATGACGAACATATTTGTGCGTATACAAGCACATTACATCTGCTTTTATGAAGCGCCATACAGTGATGAATCATGGGGGACCGGAGGTAAATCTGGTCCCATGCAAATGATGGATATGCATGATGGAGTAGAGTAGATCTCCAATCATTCTTAATCTCGGTACCAAGTGGTACGAAAAGTCAGCTTCACATCCTAGTCGCTTTGACCCTGGGAAAAGAGCTGTTGGTGCCCATTGGATATGAGGCTATGTGGGCCCAAGATTCAGTCTGAAGATCTTGAGATGTGATAAATCTCTTGCTCATGTCGCGAATCGATTGGTGATATAGAAAAAGTAACATTAAACTCATTTTCAAATATGGGTGAGTGGGTATCCTCACCTTCCGGCCTGTTTATTGGGGGCGGAGGGGGGGGGGAGAAACATCCGTACGTTATCAAAAAAATGAGAGGGTCCCACAACAAGTCTTGGAGCGATGGTCAATAGAATATCCCTTCACTTGCTGAGCAAGGTACCACTAAACCAGTCACTACAATTAATGAGCTATATGCAGCATAATATCTGTATTCCTTACATTTCAACAACATAACTTGGAACTGTGAAGGTAATTTATGTATTGTTTGTCAACCTGGTCAAGTAACAACACGTGGCAGCTTACAACTGTCAGGTGAAAACACGTATTAAGCAATTCTGTCTTCATGCTTAAGCACTAAGCCATAAGGAAGCATTACGAAGTGCAAGTAAAGTTCGGCGCAATGGTCTCGACGCTAGTTAGATATAAGTGATTAGCTTAACGTTCCGACCGCTTCACCTCCTAGAAAAAATCCTCAGGCCCCCACTGCAAAGAATCTGGTTTGGGCACAGAGTCACCAACAAAATAGTTTCTGCTGGTGCTGCAGATCTCATCTTCGTCATCCATCCCGTAGCCAATCAATTTACTGAGAAATGAACGCCAACACAATGATAGAAGCGGCATTCTACAGCAATAACAATGCAGATGACTCCAAATCAGAATAAGCCCGCACAACTTGATGGAGGACTTACATTATCGTTCGTGCTACATACCCATCGCATCTCTGCGGATGGCTTAAATGCAGGTGCAAAACATCATTTCGTCATTACGCAACCAACAGCCAGTCCATCTCTGACAGCCTCAATGTAAGTAGTGATATCACAAAATCGCGGCATCTTCCAAAGCAAATAAGCAAGCCAAGCGTTGTTAAGACCGCGCAGCAGAGTGCTTTCAAAAATGACGTCAGTTCTGTCCTGTTACGTACGTCTTTGAAGTGCCTGTACAAATTCAAAAGAGGGCGGTAAAGTTAGACATCTGATAGAAATCTAGTTCTAGTACTCGCGTTTCTGAGTGCCTGTGTAAATCAACATCAATTGTAAATTATATGATAGTTCAGTAAAGGTAAAGCAATCACTGTACAGGCCTGGGCAGGCCCTGAGGTTTCCAGGAGGTTGAGGCTCCCAGAATTCAAGCCATTCAGTACATGTAGGTGGTAACGTTGTTAGCACTAAGCACCGGCCACCTTTACCCGCCAGGAAATATTACTGGTACTCATTTCTGTTACAGGCCGAGTCGACCCCAGGGCCATAGTGCGGCTGGAAGGATCATGTCAAATGATGATTCAGTATTGGAACAGAAACTTGTGCGACTTTAAAAGATAGGAGCAAACTTCAGTATTCACCCTTAGAGTGCTGCGTTTAAGAGTTATAAAAATAACCTCCTATCAATAGCTGTGTTGATTCAGCATTCCGTCACACACAACACAGTTATTCTTCGAAGGTAATTAGTTTCGGCCCAGTTACCTACCATCCTCAGACCTACATATACAAGAACATGTGAAAGAAAATGTATAATCGTACACATACCTCGAGAAAGTGATCTCTTCCTTTACATAAGTACAGTCATGCGCCGCATAACGTCGTTTCGGTCAACGACGGACCGCATATACGACGGTGGTCCCATAATATTATACTATAATATTACAATACTTACCATTGTGTTACAATTGCTTACAGTATTCAGTACAGTGACATGCTGTACAGGTTTGTAGCCTAAGATCAGTAGGCTATACCATATGGCCTAGGAGTGCAGTAGGCTATACTATCTAGGTTTGTGTAAGTACACTCTATGACGTTCGCACAACGACGAAATCGCCTACAGACGCATTTCTCAGAACGGATCCCCGTCGTTAAGCGACGCATGTTTGTATACAAAACTGGTAAAATTGCATCCGGTGTGGAAAAAAATGTAAAATTAGGAAATTCTAATTTAATATTGTTTTTACCCATCGTGTGCAATTTTACCATTTTCATATATTGTGTAAGGGAAGAGATTTCTTTTTCGCGGTCCTTGCTCATGTTCTAATATTTACAGGTGTGATGATGGCCCGCAAATAGGCCTAAACTAGTTACCTTGGAAGAATAATTGTGCTGTGTATGAAGGCGATGTGTCAGCTAGAGATTATAATCACCTCTCATTAGTTATTATTGTTACTGTCAATATATTTTAATGTATCATGGTACTTATTTTAACGTAAAGGATTGGTTGTTCAGCAAACAATGAGTATTTGCTTCTTCGTGGAGGTACAGCTCCATTAATTCTTAAACTCCAGCAGTTTCATGTACCAGTCAGTTCATCCAAGAAGGAAGGAGTTCCGGTACAGTGGATGGGCCCCAGCGCCGGGCCGGAAGCATTTGCGAGGGAAGGAACTTCCGCACCAGCTGAAAATCGAGTCACGATTCTCCGAGATTCCAGGCTGTAGTCAAGTGATACAGGTCTACAGACTTAGTTACGTGGATCGTCGTACCGTGTATTTAATATAATATCCAAAAATATATAAATAACCAATATATTCACTTCAATATTCCATTATGTACTTTACTTATAATATTCTCACCAACATGTTTCGGCCGTGTTCCGGGGGTCTTCAGGGGGATTTTCTTATTACAAGAATACAAATTTGGTTATACTGTGTCACTATCACTCCACAATAATTAATATATAATAATTTTCTTTAAAATTATTTAAGTAATTTAAAATATATTACGTACTGTATAAAAGAATTCTTCGTTTACAGGCGGCACAACTAGTGTGGTTGTTTTGGACTCACATAAATCCGTCACACAAATCGAAATTAAACCTATAAATAACCCAACCCACTTCTTGGTAGCGAGTTTGCCTTCACACTACGGGCAATGCTGATTCTGCTGTATTTTCTCCTTCCATAAACATGTTTCGCGATTTATGCATTTGGCAATAAATTGTACAAATGGGCGCAAGCCGAAGTGCCCGAAGTTGTCTCGGGTTATGATGGAACCCTTTGTTAAAATCATATTCATAGTGGCTACAGCTCTGAAAGCATAATACTGAAATGAAACTTTTGAAGACTACGAGAAAGAGAGAAATGGAAAAGTCAGATGCAGCGAAAGTGTATGAGACAGGGAAAGACATGACAGACGTGAGAGACATTTTTATTTTACGGGATTAAGAGGATCACTTTGTCAGAAAATTCCTTGGCTCCGCCCGCTCGTCCATCTGACAAGACTAGTGTAAAAATTAAGACCTCAGATTGGTGACACTAGCGGCTTGAAAAAATGGCTGAGAATTTTGGTTCACCCGTTCATGTTGAATTGCATATGTCGAAAAAAATACGTAGTTTTGTGGACTTTAAACTAAAGGGACTATCCTTTAAATAAGTCATGTAAAATTCAAGCTGCTACTCACAAAGAACACGTCTTCTCCATCCTTGCAGCACTACAGGCTGCATAGAGTCACGATCGCGAGGGTAGCGCTAATTTATTTTTTGATGGGGGTGGTCCCGGGTTTGAAACTTCACCAGAAGATTTTCTGTGCTCACTGATATCGTCCTCGGTACTTAGACAACAATCCCTGGGCAATACCTTAAATTAGGTCACTAGCGTTTCTGTCGAAATCCCTTTATCCCGCCATTCGAAGTTCTGCGTATTGAGCCGCTGAAGGAGTCGTTAGATAAACTAACTGTTGTGAACATAACCAAATAAATTAAGTAACAATGTACACAGGAAGATTACTGGGTTGTACGATTCGGGGATCGATTCCCGGCAGGGGCAAAAAATGTTTTGCCTTCTCCGAAACGTCCCGACTACCTCTGGAGTCCCCCAATCCCCTTTTCCATCGGTACTGAAGATTTTCCCGGGCGGGGAGTTCAGAAGGTGGGTAAACGGCTGGAAATTGAAGCTGACCACTCACCCCAGTGTGGTATGAATGCGGCAAACGTTCTGCTCCTACAATAAGCGCCCTCGTGGCCTGCGCTAGAAAACCTTACGTTCACCGTCACAAGAAGAATGCTGTGTATGCCGTCGTACAGACTTTGACTGAAAAATCTGGGCTCTGAAATATGTTTTGGCGTCTTTGCAACAGCAGTGATATTTGCAGTGACGTCAGATGTTGGTTTTACAGCGTGTGTCAATGAAATGCTCCACTGTGCACCGTTATTAGAGGTTCTGTATGAAGTTAAAGTTTGATCTGAACTGTCTCCGTACCTGTAGCACCAGTTGTGTACACACACACAGATTTATTTCTACATATGAACCACGCCGTAACAATTTTTAATTCGACGGGGGTTAGTCGAATTCTGAGGGCTAGAAGAGGGAATAGACACCGATAGACGCCGGGCAATTGGTCCTTTGGAAAGATATAGTGCCATTTACCTAACAGCCTATGTCATGCTTTGGAAGGATATACTGCCAGTTACCTAACAGCCTATGTCATGCTTTGGAAGGATATATTGCCAGTTACCTAACAGCTTATGTCATGCTTTGGAAGGATATATTGCCAGTTACCTAACAGCTTATGTCATGCTTTGGAAGGATATATTGCGAGTTACCTAACAGCTTATGTCATACTTTGGAAGGATATACTGCCAGTTACCTAACAGCCTATGTCATGCTTTGGAAGGATATATTGCCAGTTACCTAACAGCTTATGTCATGCTTTGGAAGGATATA
>Ga0123355_10014201_pt1 | contig 12439 bp, 10 predicted proteins | sample TergutEmb28metaG_3_FD_89872 | JGI IMG/M metagenome (GOLD analysis project Ga0123355, IMG submission 89872) | Embiratermes neotenicus P1 segment gut microbial communities from Petit-Saut dam, French Guiana - Emb289 P1 | ecosystem: Host-associated > Arthropoda: Insects > Digestive system > Gut ...
ACCATGTTTTCCTCCATTTCAACTGGTATGAAAGCATACCGCTTTTTTATTTTTGCTCCTTTATAAAATCAAGGATTTCTTGCATTGTCTGTCCTCGGAATTTAAGTTCTTGTATGATTTCACTGATGTAATCATATAGTGCTTTGACTTCAGGATTAGTCTCCCCAGGCGGCGATTCCAGCGAAGCAATAAAACTACCCTGCCCAAGCACTGTATAAATATATCCCTGGTTTTCAAGCTCCCGATAAGCTTTTTGCACTGTATTAGGATTAACAGTAATAGTCTGAGCAAGTTCCCGTATAGATGGGACTTTTTCATCAGGCTGTAAAATGCCGCTTATAATCAAGCGTTTGAAGTTATCAATAATTTGTGCATATATAGCCTTACGGCTCTTTAAGTCGATCTGAAACATGGATTTCCTCCTTTCATTGAAATGAGGGTTCTGCCCCCAGACCCCCACCGCGGGTAAAGCCCGTCCTCGCTCATTCGATGTGTTACTAAAACGCGCCTCGCGTGATTTAAGTGTATTATATGTAATAATACATAAATGTCAAGCTATTGCGAACGTCATTGAGAAACGTGATTGAAGGAGGGTTGCCAAAAACGCAGAACTTGCGTTTTTGGCTGGTTTTACCCGACGCGCAATCACGATTACGAAAGACGTTCGCTATATACTCTTCTCTTACTTTGGGATACAATAATGCAAATATATTTGAGGTGATATTATGAATAATGAATATAGAATCAACTTTACATGGGACGAAGAAGCTTATGTATGGATTGCTACAAGTGACGATGTTTATGGACTTATTCTTGAGCATAGCTCTTTTGATACATTGGTAGAACGTGTACGTAGTGCTGTTCCTGAGTTATTGGCTTTAGAAGGTGCATTAGGCGATAATATCTCCCTTGATTATGGCATGTATAGGAAAGAAAGGTTGGCAGTCAGTGGCTGAGTATGAAAAAAAAGGTGCGTAAAAAGCTCCACGAGAATGGTTGCTACTTAAAACGCCGTGGTAAAGGCGATCATGATACTTGGTTCAGCCCCATTACTGGGAGACCCATAACCGTAGACAGCAAAATTAAATCACGCCATACTGCAAATGGTATACTAAAACGTGCAGGCATAAACCACAAATTCTAAGGAGAAAGAACATGACCATCCCACAAACCCTAGCAAAGGAATTTTCTCTTGCCCCTTGGCAGGTAGAGAACACAGTAAAACTTATCGATGAAGACAACACCATCCCCTTTATAGCCCGCTACCGTAAGGAAGCCACCGGGGAAATGGACGACCAGCAGCTTCGCGAGCTGTTTGACCGTCTAGTGTACTTACGTAATCTCGCACAGCGCAAAGAAGCGGTAGTCAAATCCATGGAAGAGCAGGGTGTACTCACTCCAGAGCTCACCGCGCAACTTACCGCCGCAACCACCCTCACAGAAGTCGAAGACATCTACCGTCCCTTCAAGCCAAAACGCCGCACCCGCGCAACTATCGCAATAGAACGCGGCCTAGAGCCACTTGCGGATCTAATCTGGGCACAAGAGCTTGAAGAAAACCCAGAAATTGCTGCCGCTTCATTCGTAGACCCGGAAAAAGATGTCCCAGATATAGCCGCGGCTCTAGCCGGCGCGTCGGATATTATCGCCGAGCGCATTTCAGATGATCCCAACTGTCGCGCAACCGCACGCAGGCTCACACAAGCGGAAGGCTTTATCAGCACCATTCCTTCGACCAAGTCCAAAAAAGAAGACAAAAAAGCAGAGAAAAAAGAGGACAAAAAAGTCGGCGTATATGAAATGTACTATGACTTCTCGGAGCCTATCAAAAAAATCGCTGGACACCGTACACTTGCGATTAATCGTGGCGAAAACGAAGATGTGCTCAAAGTAACAGTGGAAGCCCCAGCGGAGGCCATTCTTGTCGCCCTCAAGACGCAATTCATAAAGAACAATCCCAACACCCTGCCGATAATGGAATCCGCTTTGACAGATAGCTACAAACGCCTGACAGCCCCAGCAATAGAACGTGAAATCCGTACTTCCCTCACAGAAACCGCTGAGGAAGGTGCTATCAAAGTCTTTGGTGAAAATCTGCGCCAGCTACTTATGCAACCTCCAGTCAAAGACCGGGTTGTGCTTGCAATCGACCCAGGATTCCGTACAGGTTGCAAACTTGCCGTAGTTGACGAAACCGGTAAAGTCTTAGATACCGGCATAGTTTACTGTACCATAGGCAATGACACATCTGCGGCAAAGAAAACTTTGGCACAAATGTTGACACGCCATAATGCAAATCTTATCGCCATCGGAAACGGCACTGCCTCCCGTGAAACAGAACAGGTAGTCGCCGAACTTCTCAAGGAAACAGGTTCGAAGGCGCAGTATACAATCGTAAACGAAGCGGGAGCATCTGTGTATTCAGCGTCCAAGCTAGGAGCGGAGGAGTTCCCACAGTTTGATGTGTCATTACGCTCCGCAGCGTCAATCGGTCGCCGCTTACAAGACCCGCTTGCCGAACTGGTAAAAATCGACCCCAAGAGTATGGGTGTAGGTCAATACCAGCATGATATGAATCAAAAACGCCTGGGCGACACGCTTACCGGCGTAGTTGAAGACTGCGTAAACGCTGTAGGCATCGATCTTAATACCGCAAGTCCAAGCCTGCTATCATATGTATCTGGCATTTCAGCCGCTGTAGCAAAAAATATCCAAGCCTACCGCGAGGAGAAAGGCAAGTTCAAAAACCGCAAGGATCTGCTCAAGGTCAAAGCCCTGGGACCAAAAGCATTCGAACAATGCGCAGGCTTTTTAAGAATCCCAGGAGGCACAGAGCCATTGGATAACACCGGCGTACACCCCGAATCCTACGAAATCGCCCAAGCATATATGACACACGCCGCAAAGCCTGTTCCTCAACAAAAAAAGACAAGCCTAGCGGGGCTAGCCGCCCTAGCCACCCCAGCAGATACAAAAAAGTCCCCCCCACGATACGTAATCGAAGAAATCGCAAAAAATCTCTCTGTTGGCGTACCCACTTTACAAGACATAGTCAAAGAATTGGAAAAACCAGGTCGCGACCCCAGAGACGAACTTCCACCAACACTACTTAGAAGCGATGTGCTGGACATAAAAGACCTAACAGAAGGCATGATATTGACAGGCACAGTGCGCAATGTAATCGATTTCGGCGCGTTTGTGGATATAGGAGTCCATCAGGACGGTCTTGTACACATTTCACAAATTTGTGATAAATTTATCAAGCATCCACTGGAAGCGGTGCAGGTTGGTGATGTAGTCAAAGTGAAGGTGCTGAGCGTTGACATCCCAAAAAAGCGCATCAGCTTGTCCATTCGTGAGGCTGGTAATGCCTGATGTAATTATCCCCACAGGGTATAAATCTCTGTTAAATCTATATGAAACCCAAGTTGCTATCGGTGAACTAAAGTCTATATTTTCACAAGCACTTGCAAAGGGGCTACACCTCAAAAGGGTGTCAGCCCCGTTGTTTGTTGACCCCTTCACTGGGCTAAACGACGACCTTAATGGAATTGATCGCCCAGTTTCATTCACAGTAAAAGAAACTGGTGAAAAAGCTGAAATCGTGCAGTCTCTATCAAAATGGAAGCGTCTGGCTCTACACAAATATGACTTCCATGTCGGCAATGGTCTATATACCGATATGAACGCCATCCGCCGAGATGACGAAATGGATAATCTCCATTCTGTGTATGTAGACCAATGGGATTGGGAAAAGGTGATCACACCCGCAGATAGAAACCTCGAATATCTACAGCAAACAGTAGAAACCATAGTAGAAGCAATCAACCAAACTATAGACGAAATAACCGACAGATATCCAATTCTAAGATCAAAGCTGCACAAATACCCGGTAAAATTCATAACTTCAAAAGATCTGTTGGATATATACCCTAACCTACCACCAAAACAAAGAGAAAACGCCATTACTAAAAAATATCAATGCGTATTCATAATGCAAATAGGAGGAGATAACCACGAAAAACGAGCCCCAGACTACGACGACTGGTTACTCAACGGTGATTTATTGTTGTGGAGCGAAGTACTGGAAAAAGCTGTTGAATTATCCTCTATGGGCATAAGAGTAAACTCAGAAACCCTAGCCGATCAACTAAAAAAATCCGACTGCGGACACCGGCAAGACATGTATTTTCATAAGATGCTACTTGAAGGTAAACTCCCACAAACAGTTGGCGGCGGCATAGGTCAATCCAGATTGGCAATGTTGTTATTACAAAAAGCGCATATAGGTGAAGTGCAAGTAAGCTTATGGGACGAAGAAACAACCAATCGCTGCAATGAAGCGGGTATTATGCTTTTATAGAAAAGAGGGAATCAATGAAATCAAAAATAAACTTACAAGCAATAAAAACCGAAGCCGCGCAGTTATACCTCAACGGTGATTACTACTGTTCAGAGGCAATAGTAGCAACAATTCGTAAACATTTTGATATAGATATGCCATTAGAAGCAGTAGCAATGGCATCTGGTTTTCCCATAGGCGTAGGCGGTACAAAGTGCATGTGCGGGGCAATCCCAGGCGGTGTGATATGTATAGGCTATTTCTTTGGGCGCACCACCCCTGGCGATCCGAAAGTCAAAAAGACAATGGAGCTGGCACAAGAACTTGTTGATGACTTTAAAGGTAGAAACAAAGTCCTATGCTGCCACGTGCTAACAAAAGGTATGGAAATGGGTTCCGAGGCTCACAAAAAGCAATGTGCCATTTTCACAGGAGAAGTAGCCGAAAAGACAGCAGAGATACTTGCTCGTGAGTTAGGTTTATAGTAGTTGACCATAAGAAACCATCCTTGACCTCCTACCGTCATTCTGGGTTTAATCCGGAGTGGCGGTTTTTTGTTGCAAAAAATAATTACTATACCAAAAGCTTGACATGTAAATTTACTTATGTATAATTGCCTCAGCTAATCGTTTAGATGCAGGAGGATTTGTCATAACTATCAATGATATTGCAAAAGCAGCAGGGGTATCCACAGCTACAGTATCGTATGTAATCAATGATACAAAATACGTAGCCCCCGAAAAACGGCAGAGGGTTTTGGATATAATCGCAAAAACCGGTTATCAACCCAATATCGTAGCCAAAAGTCTGCGTACAAAAAAAACAAATTCCATCGGCGTATTGGTGGAAGATGTACTGTCCTTCGCCACCCCACGCATTATCAACGGCATTTCCGAATACATGGAAACTACAGACTACCACATCCTACTCAACGATCTGCGGATGATGGAAAGTTTATATAATCAATACGACCAGATTATCCATCAAAAAGAAAAAATCAACAAGGAATTAATGTTTTTAGTATATGGTGCAAAAGTAGACGCGGTTATATATGTCGGTATGTTTGACCGTGATATTTCCGGTATTATCCCAGACATAGCTAAGCCAGTAATAATTGCGTACTCCACCTCAGAGGACGCTCACACTCGTTATGTAACATATGAAAATGAAAGCATTTGTACTCAGATGACCCGCCATTTAATAGAAGCAGGGCATAAACATATCGCTGTAATAACTGGACCTACCCACGCCACGCCCGCACAGCTGCGTTTGAAGGGTATAAAAAAAGCCTTTGTAGAAGCAGGACATGCCCTGGATGAAAATTTAGTAAAGTACGGCGACTGGGAACGTGACTCTGGCTATTCCTGTATGCTAGAAATCCTTAAAAGCACACAGCCAACAGCAGTGTTCGCCATGAACGACCTAATGGCTATCGGTGCGATGGATGCAATAAAACATATCGGGCTGCGCGTACCGCAGGATATATCTGTAGTAGGGTTTGACAACAGAGAAGTATCCGAATACGTCTTCCCCAAACTCTCCACAGTAGAAATTGATCTAAAGGCAATTGGTTATACCGCGGCGCAGGTTGCTGCGGAAAAACTAGCCGGAACAGCTTCAGATGAGCATAAAATTATCATACCCAGCAATATAATTTTAAGAGATTCGATCTGCAGTAGTTTTTAATTTAACCGTTAGCTAATCGTTTAGCTGGCAAGATAGGGATGATCACTTATGAAAATTAAGCCATTGCCATTACAAAATGTGACAATAGGCGGTTCTTTCTGGAATCGGTACATGGACTTGGTGCGCCGTGAAGTCATTCCCTATCAATGGGATGTGCTCAATGACCGCATAGCTGATGCCGCTCATAGTGGGTGTGTGCAAAATTTCGAAATAGCAGCAGGCAAAAAGCAGGGCGAATTTTATGGTATGTGCTTCCAAGATAGCGATTTATATAAATGGCTTGAATGCGTCGCATACAGCCTCGCTACTTTACCTGACCCAAAGCTAGAAGCCCTAGCAGATAGCGTAATTGAGCTCATTGGCGCGGCACAATCCCATGATGGTTATATAAACACTTTTTACACGATAAAATATCCACAAAGCCGCTGGACAAATCTGCAACACGGGCATGAACTATACTGCGCAGGTCATTTAATCGAAGCAGCAGTCGCGTATCATGACGCAACAGGCAAAACCGCGATTTTGGACATCGCGACACGCTTTGCGGATTGTATAGATAATGTCTTTGGGCTGGGTGAAGGACAGATCAATGGCTATCCTGGCCATCAAGAAATCGAACTTGCTCTTTTCAAGCTATATGAGGTCACAAATGAAAGACGTTACTTGAACCTGGCAGCATATTTTATAAATGAACGTGGAAAATCCCCAAATTATTTCGATGAAGAACAAAAAAAGTCAGAGTACAAACCTATTTTTGCAGAGCTTACACCAATGGGTCGCGATTATTCACAATCCCATATCCCACCTGTGGAACAGCGAGTGGCAACGGGTCATTCTGTGCGAGCAACTTATATGTACGCTGCAATGGCAGACTTAGCGTCTGAGCTAAATGATAAATCACTAGCCACTGCCTGCGATGCTTTGTATGAAGATATCACGACAAAGCAAATGTACATCACGGGAGCGATAGGTTCCGCCGCTTCTGGCGAACGATTTACCTCAGCATATGATTTGCCAGGTGATTTAATCTACGGCGAAACCTGCGCTTCCGTAGGGTTAATGATGTTCTGCCGGCGCATGAATATCTTGCACGGTAGTGCTGATTACGCCGACACAATGGAGCTGGCTTTATACAACACAGTTCTTGCAGGTATGTCGCTTAACGGGAAAGGGTTTTTCTATGTAAACCCGCTAGAAGTTAATCCGAAAATAATTAACGAAAACCCCAATTACAAACATATCAAACCGGTGCGTCCACCATGGTTTGATTGCGCCTGCTGTCCGTCCAATCTTGCGCGTACAATCATGGGACTAGGTCTATATGTCTATGCCAAAACCCCTGAGGCATTGTATGTAAATCTCTACTGCGAAGGCAGCGCGAAGGACAACGAACGCGAGATTCATATTCGATCTGCATATCCCTTCAGTGATGTAGTAAATCTTACGGTGCATGGTGGAGCGTTCAAATTGTATCTGCGCAATCCCAAATACGCTCCAATAAAAAACCTCACCATTAACGGCAAGCCTGAGGCAATCCAAACAGAAAACGGATATATCATACTGTCAAGGAATTTCCAAGGTGATGAAATAAAATTAACCTTTGATATGACCCCTGGGTACGTCTATTCAGCCGGGGAGCTTCAATACAACACAGGCAAAGTCGCCGTGATGAGCGGTCCCATTGTCTATTGCGCTGAAGAAATTGATAACGAACCACTACTCGCAAGTTATGTTGTAGACGATAAACAGCCAATAGTCCCAGCGGATATGCCAGGTGAATTATCACTTGCCAATATAAAGGCTTTGTCCGTACCAGCTTATAAATATAAACACAGTACGGGGGATTTATATAATAAAGAAAAACCCGTTTTGTTGCCTTGCGATGTCTATCTTATCCCTTACTTTTTATGGGCAAATCGGGGCGTTAATGAAATGCGGGTATTCTTATCCGCACGTACAATTACTTAGGCTCTTTTGCGCAAGAGCGCGTTCATATAATCAAGCGCGAATAATAAGGAGGAATTTCAATGAAGAGAACATTAGCACTTCTTCTGCTACTGCTTGTACTAGCACTTAGCATGTTTGTCGCATGCGGAAGTGATAACGGAGACGATGAAGATGATGGTATCGCCAGAATCACTTACATGTTCTGGGGTGACGAAACAGAAATCGAAACCGTGACAGAAACGCTCAACAGGTTTAACGCAGAGCATCCACACATCATTGTTTCGCCCTGGCCGGTAGACCGCGCCGAAATCGATGTACTTCTCACCACATTGGCAGCAGCAGGCGACCTTCCAGACACAGGCTTCCTGACAGAACAAATGGTCATCGACTGGGCAAGAGCTGGTGTTATTGCAGCACCAGCACTTACAGGTGAAATACCTCGCGATCTCATCACTTACCGCTGGGAAGGTCAACCAGTTGCTTATTCATCATGTATCGTAATGATGACACTCTATTACGATATAGACAGGTTTGATGCCGCAGGTATTGCCAGACCTCCAAAAACAGCCACAGAAGCATGGGGTTGGGATGAGTTTGTAGACATAGCAAAAAGTTTGACATTTGATACAAGCGGACGCAATGCCCATGACCCGGATTTTGATCGCAACAACGTAGAAATGTACGGCTTTTATCATTACGGTGGCGCATGGATGCTTGAAGCTTGGGCATTGGCAAACAACGGCGGGTTCTTTAACCCCAATGACTGGAGCGATGTCATAATCAATGATGCCGCATCTGCAGAAGCTATCCAAAGAATCGCTGACCTCCATCTAGTACATGGTGTAATGCCGCGCTGGGGTTCACTCGATGGCACTATTGACACATGGTTCTTAGAAAATAACGTAGCAATGGTTGTAAATGGTACATGGTCAGTTGGCGTATGGCTTAGACATGCGGCAAATAATTATGGGCTCAATTATAGTGTAGGCGTTCTGCCTAGTATGCAAAGAAATGTTACCATTGCAACAGCAGGTCTTGCTGTGCAGTATGACGGTTCTGATCATCCCGAGGCAGCAGCAGAGTTTCTTGCGTGGTTCCAATCAGTTGAAAATGCGTGGGGAAACATCGAAACCGGTATCTGGATGCCACGTTACGAGAGCTGGTTTAGAGATGAAAGTTTAATGCGTCAATGGGCAGACAATGAAAATCACCCGCCTTTTGATGATTTCCGCAGTGCAGTTATTGAACATTCACTCACAAATGCTCAATCCGCTTTCTGGTACTGGGTACCTGGTGCTGACCCGTTCTTGTTTGAACTCGGGGCTGCATTGTCTCCTGTATGGTCAGGTGATCAGACAGCACAAGAAGCACTGGATGCTGCTAGACCTGCCTTTACAAGAGCAATCGGGGCAAACTAGTAATAAATTATCTGCGCTCGCTCGGTCAATGAACACAGGTTCATGCGAGCGGGCGCGTTTTATAGCCATTACCCTTCAAAAAAGGCTGATAAAGCTACCTCCCCCCGCCTCCGGCGGGGGGAGGTAGCGGTCGGTTTTCAAGATGAATTGCTATACATCAAGCCAAACAAAGGATGTGTGTGTATGCCAAAACGCTTAACTGATAGGATCAAAACGATTGAGATTTTAATGCCGACTGGGGGGCTATATGTCCTGTTTTCAGCTTTAACTGTTTTTATCGCAATAATTGGCATAAGTGACTCCAGACTTCTGCGTGGCTTCATGCCTGAAGGATTTGTTTTCTTAAACGCCGCAAGGTCTTACGCGCTTCCGGAACGATTTATGCCATATTTTTTTTATTTTCTGTTTGTTTTTGCCGCGCTTCGCCTTGCGGTAGGGTGTATGAGCATTAGATTCTTCAATGACCCGAAAAGGGGCGCGTTTTTAGGTCTTTTGGGAAAGATTGATTTATGGGTAGTTATTCCAACAGCAGTTTTTTCGTTGTTTTTTTTCAGTGGCTTTAACTTTATGTGGTTTCCTATCATCTCTTTTGTCCCGACAATGTTGCTTCTTCACGGATCTGCAAAACTAGATAATAGACCCGGAAGAGCTTCTAGAGCAGAGGCAAGGCAAGCGAAGATATTTTTAATACCTGCGTGGTTAGGACTTACCTTTATAACATATATCCCTCTTACAGCTGTTTTCGTGATTTCGCTATTTGACTGGCGGACTCCGTTCGTCCCGAGCTTTGCGGGACTTGCTAATCTTAGAAATTTATTTTTACCGGACTCATTTCTTTGGGGCTCAATTAGGGTGACGATTATATATGCCTTTTTGACCGTTGCTATGGGCATGGTCTATTCGATGATTATTGCTCTTTTGCTCAACCGTAAGATTCCTGGTAGAGCATTTTTTCGGACTGTGTTTTACTTGCCATTTATAATTCCCGTTGTTAGCTCAATGCTTATTTTTCGTCTGCTCTATTCCCACAACGGTGTTATAAACAATTTGATTAATATGTTTGGAGGCGACCGCAGGCATTTTCTTTTGGATAATGCGACAATCATCCCCGCAATTGCCATTATCGCTGTATGGGCAAGCGGAAACATAATTGTTATAAAAATGGCGGCACTTGCAAATGTCCCTCGTACCTACCTTGAGTCGGCTGAAATTGATGGAGCAAATGCATGGAAGCGATTTTGGAAAATAACCATACCATGTATGTCACCTATAATTTTTTACAACATGCTAATGAGCCTGATAACTCATATGCAAATTGTTATCCCCTCGCTTATGCTGGCAGGTGGTGGGCAAGCTGGGGTTACTGAAATACCTCAGACATTAAGATTTATAACATTCGAATTATATACGACCGCGTTTGGTCGCGGTGGGTTCTTAGGACGCGCTGGGGCGATATCGGTCGTGTTATTTATATTGATAGGTGTATTTACGGCTATACTTTTTGCTACGTCGAAGCATTGGCTTTTTTACGAAGGAGGTAGCCCAGAATGATGAAACCGGAATCAAAACGAACCACGCCAACCTCGGGTAGGGTTATGTTAATAATAACCGGCTTCCTTCTGTTAGCGGCTGCATTGACCAGCCTTGTTTTTGGCATCCTTGGGCTTAACGGCATCGGACTTCCCGATACTTTTTACCTAGGCAACGCGATTTCCGAAGCAAGAACGCTCAATGCAAACCTTGACGGTGTACCTATGTGGACAGAGGAATCCTGGCAAGGTCTTCAAGAAAACCTGGTTGTGGCAAGGACTGCTATCAATGACAGAGCTTCCAGCCAGGAACAAATCAATACTGCATATGTCAACCTGAGAAATGCAATCGACTCCATGATACCGTCTGAGGCATTCGCATATATAGAAGCAACAGAGTTTTTACCGGATGGTCGCACGGTGTCAACGTTTTTTATGTACTTGATACTGTTATTTTTCATACTCGGCGCAACTGGTATTTTTGCTATACTATACAATAAGAATATAAGGAAAATGTACTTGCTGGGCATTTTGGGGATTATTAGCTTTGTGGCTGTGGTATTATTTATTGTATTTGCCGTGGACACCCTTGGCTATGAAGTCTTCCCTTTCTTTTTACCGACTTTAATAATTCCGATTGCATACTTGATAGGTGTATTTTTTAGCAATAGAAAGACATCGATAATAGTTGTTTTTGGTATTTTAGTTGTACTATCAGCTATCGTCCTCTTTCCACTTTGGTGGATAATACGCTCATCGCTTATGTATTTGCATGAAGTCCCCTCGATGAGCTTTTTGCCGAGCAACTGGGTTTTTTCCAATTACCCGAGAGCGTTGGAACGGTTTCATTATTTCACATATCTACGTAATACTTTTATGATTGCGATTCCCGCAGTGACATTGGGTACTGCCACGGCTATATTATGTGCTTATTCGTTTGCGCGGCTTAGATTCCGAGGAAAGAAATTTGTATTTGGGCTATGTATTGCGTCTATGCTGCTGCCGCCTGTGGTGACATTGATACCTCAGTTTATCATGTTTACCAACTTTTTCGGACTCAATAATTCATTCTGGCCTTTAATTATCCCATGGATATGCGGTGGCGGAGCATTTAATATCTTCCTTTTGCGCCAGTTCTTTCTGACTTTGCCAAAGGAATTGGACGAAGCAGCAATGATAGACGGTGCTGGGAGATTGCGCACTCTGGTTCAGATACTCCTTCCTTCAATGAAGCCTGCAATCATGGTCGTAGGGATATTTATATTTATGCTTATTTGGAACGACTTGCTAACCCAAATGGTATATCTGCATGATGAAAGCTTGCATACAATGGCGATGGGACTCAGGGTATTCTCAGGTTCATATGGCACAGAGTGGCATTTGACCATGGTTGCGACAGTGTTATCGATTATTCCTGGCCTGCTGGTATATATTGTTGGACAAAAGTACCTTGTTGAAGGTATTGTTATGACAGGAATGAAAAACTAGACTAGAAGACTATATGACAGCAAAAATGA
>Ga0123355_10014202_pt1 | contig 12439 bp, 9 predicted proteins | sample TergutEmb28metaG_3_FD_89872 | JGI IMG/M metagenome (GOLD analysis project Ga0123355, IMG submission 89872) | Embiratermes neotenicus P1 segment gut microbial communities from Petit-Saut dam, French Guiana - Emb289 P1 | ecosystem: Host-associated > Arthropoda: Insects > Digestive system > Gut ...
GGGCACTTGTGAATACGGTGATGAACCTTCGGGTTCCATAAAGTACGGGGAATTTCTTGACTAGCTGCAGAACCAGTTAGCTTCTCAAGAAGGACTCTGCCCCATGGAGTAAGTAAGTAAGTAAGTAAGTAATTATTTTAAATTAACTTCAAAATTAAACTTAATTCAAACAGCCTAGGCGCTCGTCATTGACACGGGAACCGCAAGTGGGTGACCTTGAGATGCTGGGGTGATGCTCATGCCGGTGGTGAGTCATGTGCACGTGCTGGGGAGGGGATAACTTTGGAACAGTTGCGTCATTGTCTTTCAGTTTTAATCAGTGCACGGCAGGATGTGGACGGTTCACCAGAAGGCTCAATTTGTGTTGCGGTATGCAGAACCGAAATCGGTTGTCACAGTGCAGCGTAAGTGGTCAAGTTTACATCCAGGAGAAAAACCTCCAACGGATAAGGCTTTGAATCGGTGGATGAATCAGTTTAAAGAAACAGGTACTGTTGAAAAGCAAAAATCTACTGGCCAACCAATCCGTCTAGTACTTTTTAAGTTATAGCAGTTTCAAATCCCATCCATCTTTTTCGATGACCCTGTATAGTATCACTGAAATGAAGGTTGCTCTATATTTATTTGTTTATTTATTGATTTGTTCCCCAAACAATGAAGCCAATGCCTAGTTTTATGTTCTTCATGTCTACAGAGAACCACAGTACCACAGAACCACACCATGCTTTGTTGTACCATACCAAAAACAAGGTTCTTCTTCAATTGCTGGACCAATGAATGTGAGAGGCAAGTGATACATATCTAATGATAAAAAACAACAAAAAACATGACACCCCGACAGTCATGAACCCAGTAACCTCAACAAATGTCTTCCCTGCTGCACTTTAAACAACAAAGACTACTAATTATTTCAGGATTTCAAGGTGGTTACGAGTCATGTATTGTACTCGTTCGGGTTATGACACTACACTCTCTTCTGGGTGAGGGCCGGGATAGCACAGCCTGTATAGCGACCGGCTACGGGCTGGATGGTCCGTGGATCGAATACCAGTAGGGGCATAATCTTCTGCACCCGTGCAGACCAGCCCTGGGGCCCACCCAGCCTCCTATACGGTGGGTACCGGGTCTTTCCCAGGGGTAAAGTGGCCGTGGCATGGCATTGACCACCCACCCCCATCTAGTGCCAAGAATAAAGAAAGAGTACAGCTATACCTCTACTCCACCTCTGGGCCTTCATGGTCTGTTATAGGGTGAACTTTACCTTTACCTTTACTGTCTTCTAGGTGGTTACCAGCAAACTGGAGGAATATACTGCCTCCATCTTCATGGCAAAAGTGACTTCACTATGAAGGTGTATGCAGTACATCCCTCTGAAAGAATGGTGCACACCTATGAAATAGCACAGTGTCCTAGCCAAGGAGATTACAATATGAATCGATGAATGCTGCCATGGGTTATTAGACTTTTAAAATAAAGTTGTACTGAATTACAGGTTTTGACACTGCTGCTCACAGCATTCCATAAAAAGTCTAAATAGGGTGACGTGTAATTACAGAAGGAGCCACACAGACTTACAAAGTTGCCAGTCTTCTAAAGCTGTCAGGACAGAAAATATTTTGTAATAGTAAAAATAAATCTGTACCCATTTCCTGTAATGTAAATACAATTATCAGGTCAAATGGCTAGCATAAATATTATGCATACCATATCTCATGCCCAGTTATCCTTTTCTGCACGCACACATACACATACATACATACATACATACATACACACACCACACACACACACACACACGAGGTGGTATTAATCATGTCAGCAAACAGAACTTATTAAAAGAGAGAGTATGTGGAACTGTATGTTCCATAGTGCAATAAGTTATATATCAACTAATAAGTGTTTCCATTGAAAATATCAGATTTCATTTCTAGTCAGCATCAGCAGTATGACGACAGAAAGGACAATGTAAGGAAACTCAGAATTTAACAACAAAAAATTGAACTCTATATTTCAACAATACTGACTATACATACTAGCAAAAGAGATATCTTCAGAGCAAACAAGACCAAAGAACCACTCCTACTGAGCAACAAGGAAACAAAAAAGGAAGCCAAATACCACAAAAACCATAACATTGAATAAACTAAAAAAAAAAACACAAGATATTGGGATTACAAAAAACCACCCCTCCTTCATGAAATTATTTGATAAAGTCCAACAAAGGCTACGATATGTTACAATATGTAAATGTATAAAAAATAGTAAAGGTTAATGTTGTGCTGACTGGAAAAACCCCAGAAATTTCAACCGAAACTCATCACAAAGCACAATAGAATGTCATCAATGAAAACCAACCAATATGCCATCATTATCCAAAAATTGTATTGATTTATTTTCAACAACAGCTCTATCACTTAACAGCAATTTGAGTGCTGCATGCTGTTGCTTACCACCAGGATGTCAATCAGTGCCAACAGATGTCAGTGTTTAAACCTCCATTTCCTAGTAAGCCAGACTCTGTGTAGGAGTAAGATATTTTCATCCTCTTTCATTTCAATTTGATTTGTTAGTGCTGCCTGTTCTTAGGGCTCGTGCAGTGTGTTAATCTGAATGTAATTGTGGTTGCTTTGTGCAACAGTCTGCATCAGTGTCTAGCAGAAGTGGGTAGCAGTGTGTAGTGATTGTGTAATAATACTGATCAAACCCACAATCCGGTACAGTGAGGACGCAAATTTAATGTTGATATAAATGGACTGTATTTAGTTCAAATCTCTGGAATGTGGGGTTCATCAATACTATTACAGAGTCAGCTACTATCCAATTCACAGAAAACAGTTCGGCACTTATACATAATGAATGTGCTACCTCTTGCTCTGTATGTAATAACCAAAGATAGGTCCCTTGCAAGAAGAAACCCACAATCCAGCATAATAAGGACCAAAGTTTAATGCTGATATAAATGAACTGTATTTAGTTCAAACTTCTAGATTGTGGTGTTCATCAGTACTATAACACAGTTAGCTACTATCTAATTCACAGGAAACAGTTCAGCATTTATACATAATGAATGTGTTACCTCTTCGCTTGCTCTGTATGTAATAACCAAGGATAGGTCCCTTGCCAGAAGGACCAGTTGCCCAATGCATGTCAACACTTGACACAGATTTGCTCATCACAAGATCTTTAGGTTTTGCAGGTGAACCATCTTGTGGGCCTGTTGTTACATTTCCAGTCACTGGTGGCCCATAATCGATTGTCAGTGCACGCACAGAGAACGTGTATGCCACTTCCTCCTCCAGAGATTGTACTAGCAGACTGGTACCTGTTACTTTCTGTTTAACCTGTTTGCTAAAACCTGGTAAAAAAGAACACAATTCTGTGTAACACTGCAAAACGTGAAATCTCCTTATATAAGAAATCCCTTTACAAGACTTCAGTGGACTGGGTAGCGTGGTCAGTATAGCGACTGGCTATGGGCTGGACGGTCTGGGGATCGAATCCCGGTGGAGGCGAGATTTTCCACACCTGTCCAGACCGGCCCTGGGGCCGACTCAGCCTACTGTACAATGGGAACCTGGTCTTTCCCGACGGTAAAGAGCGGCCAGGGTGTGACGCTGACCCCTCACCCCCTTCTAGTGCCATGGTCAAGAAAGAGTAGAGGTATACCTCCACTTCCCCTACTGGCCATACAGCCTGTACACAGCTTCAGCGCCTGTACAAGAGTGCACTCTACCTTTTTACAAGACTTCAGGTTGCCACAATGGCAGACATTAAAACTACAGTCTTCTGCAATGTAATGCCATGTAACTTGGTAGATGGTACCAACTTTTCAAGATAACCTGCTGCATGCTTGTACCACTCCAATATGGAGTCAGCACATGCCTCTGAAATGCTGGTGTGTAAGACCATAGTCTTACCCCTTTGAGTAGCATGGTTTCCACCGTGTGTTTTGAACTCACAAAAACAGTTCAAAAATACATATTTTCTTTATGCGTTCTGTATGAAGACAAAGGATAATGCCCACGCTACATACCACAAAACATGAGATATAAACAGAAATCCATACTCTGTGATTTACTGTCAGAAATGCCAATGTACATTCATATTACATAAAGGGTTCATACTGCCACAAGAACTTCAAATCTAATACCAAATGCATTGAAAATCTATACATCAGAAACCAGACTTTTATATCACCAATTGTTAGTCTCAAGAAGTATACAAATTTGAGTTCATGAAATCAATATTGATAAATATCCAACTAGATGCAACAGTATGCAGATATTTACTGTAAAATCACTCGACATGTTTTGGGTGTCACAGCACCCATCATCAGGAGTACTAAAAACTGTAAACGCAGCTTCCGGTACAGGTCATAATATCGGTGCAGCTACTTCCCTTCAACATGGCCAGATATGGCCACGGTGAGGGGAAGTAGCTGTACCGATATCTGCATATTGTTGCATCCAGTTGGATTTTTATTAATATTAAATTATGATGCACAGAACCATGAGCTTAAAATTCATGAAATCACTTACAAAAGCTGCCAATATTAGTCAAAAGTCTGACGAGAGCATCAAAAATTCTAATTCATAAAACATATGAAGAAATAATCATAAAACTATAAAATTACAACACATTTTAGAACGGTGGACTTCAAAGTCGCAACCTCTGTAAGAACACTTGTGACAAAATCTGAATTTTCACAGAACCCCTCTAGAGTAACATGCATGCAAATTTTGTGTAAAAATGAAAAAGATTGTTGAAAGAGAAAGTTTTTAAGTAATAAAATACTTGGGCATATTTACAAACAAAATAAAGCTTCATTTTTAGTAATTCTCAATGAAAAGCAACCCAGTAACGTCCACATGCAAAGGCAGAGAGCAAATCACAATGCATTTCAAATTTCTCAAAATTATATTTATCATAGTTGAAGAATAAAAGACCAACTTGATGTCACTTGCTATTTTACTTCACTTCTTATGTGCTCAACATGTTTCGGACATTAATATATCCATCATCAGGAGCTTGCGACTATTCTGCTGAATTACCACATTGGTCGTATTGTTCTTGGTTCAATGTGTGTTGGAGATTTATCACTTTATTATAAGGAAATGTGCTTGAGGAACCCCTGACTTACCCACAGAACCCCAGATTTTCATGGAACACAGTCTGAATGTCACTGCTCTAGAGCATTGTTTCTCAAACTGTGGTATGGATACCAGTACCAGTACACCTAACAATCTTTACTGGTATGCATACCAGTACCGGTACACCTAACACTGTTTACTGGTATGTACCATTAATAAAAAAATTGCAAAAAGCTGTGCCTCTAAGTATCGTCCCATCTGCCATCCTCGAAATTCATCACTATTACACACACAGAAGGTTGAACTGTCTGAAGCCCTATTTCTTTGAACACTTCAATTAGAACACGCACAACTCAATGACACCAGAAGAGAAACATCTAAACCTAACACTTCAATATTACCTTAATTTAATTTAATTGCTTGTACAAGCATGTTATTTTCCACACTACTGTTTGCTAATTTACTTCCCTTACTCACCTTTTAGTTCATCCTATAATAGTTTTACTTCAGATACTGAACTAACAAATTATGAAAATCAAACTAGATATACTATAATAGTAAATGTAATAATAAAGTGATTAGATCAATGAACCCACTATAACTATAGGAACTATATTTTGTATAGTCTTAGATCAATGAACCCACCATAACTATAGAAACTACATTTATATAAAAATTGCACACTGTGTATTCATAAGCTAAGTGTACATGTACATATAGTCTCTACAAACATAAGATGATACCGTAGATCCAACTATATTAGTCTACAATAGTATATAATAACAGAACCCATGTACCCACACCACCCATCCTACATAGTACATGCCAGATCTCGTACCCACTTTACCCCTTACCTCCCCACTGTATACAACCCACATAAGTCAAGTATAGCTGCTTACTAAGTTTTTTCATTTCTCAACCTGAAGATGGCCAATGTAAGCAATAATCATAAGTCTGAAGGATTATAACTTACATGTGAGACATCCCCATTGTGTTGCATAGAATTATAAATATAAACAATATGTGGTCAAACACAACTCAGTGATTTTATTAAGGTGTATTTCTTACATTGTTTCGTTCAACGGCATGTTTCGACTCTAGCTATGAGCCATCTTCAGGTTCATTACTTTTCTTACTAAGGTAAAATGGGGACCGCGGCAGCACAGTGGTTAAGGTGCTGTGCTACAAATCGGAAGGTCGCTGGTTCGATCCCAGGTGGTGTCAGTGGATTTTTAATTGACATAAAATACTTCCAATCGCACTATGACCCTGGGGTCGACTCAGCCTCTAATGAAAATGAGTACCAGGAGTATTTCCTGGGGGTAAAGGCAGCCGGTGCATAAGGCTGACAACCTACCACCATCCTGGGAACCTTAACTTCCTGGAACCCTCTGGGCCTGTCCAGGCCTGTAATGGGACTGCTTTACCTTTACTAGTTACAATTATATTAACTCTGCAAAGTGCGGAAGACACGCAATACCACCAGTTCTGGATACACCCAACCAGAAAATAAAATTACACAGGAACACCAGACACAAGTAAGTACAAAACATTCACATAATCTCCTCATAATATTTAACACAAATACCTAACACGCCTCTATTATAACCCAAAGAATTCTCACACATTTCTCTCTCTCCAACCCCCACAGGCAATAACCAGGTCACACACAGAACTTCCACACACAGCGACCCAATGATGAATGAAGAAACACACAATAACCCAGACCTGCACGAGGACAGTACATAGCCGCCTCCCAACGACAGGCATTCCAGGTTCTCCTCGTTTCATGATTTTTTTGTGTTTGGTGTTTTATGATTTTTTGCCCCTGGTTTTGTTTTGTTTTGTTTTGTTTTGTTTTGTTGTATTTGTTTCTTGGTTTTTTCTTGGACCTTCTCTTTGGTTCCTTGTTTCTTCGGTTTGTTGATATTATCAAAGCATACATTTATGTATTATAAAGCAGTTCCCCCACACACTTAATACAGACACACTACACTCAAACAAAGGCCCTGATGTACAGATCTCCTCATCAAACAAGCCGCCACACAATTATATAAATAATCTTAAGTGTGTCTAATGACAAAGACCTGATGATGGCCACTACTGGCTGAAACATGTAGTCTTTTGACCTAGAATATAACATCTAATTAAACAATAGTTGTGTTATTTGACTTCAAACCTACCTGATACAATTATATTAATTTTTATAGTTACATGAAATCTCATAAGTAACAATAACAATAGCATTGCTAATTGTATATTTTACCTTACAAAGAAAAGCAATCAACGTGAAGATGGTCCATAACTAGAGCTGAAACATGCCGTTGAATGAAACAGTGTAAGAATACACCTTAATAAAATCATCAATTGAGTTGTGTTTGACTACATATTGTTTATATTTATAATCCAGAAGGATTATAAACACTCAGAAACAATACTAAATTAACAGGCAAATAGTTTTAAAGAAAAAAATACCTAGAAGTATATAAAAATGCATGCAGCTTTCCATGGCACAAATAATACAAGAAGTGATGGACACACTCTTGTCATCGTGAACTATTTGTTTACTTACGTTCATTCTGTTCGGCCGTTTCATAACTAACAATGTAACCAATTATTTCTCCATTTGGTTTCTTAGGTCGATCCCAGGACACCATCAGACTGCTCATTGTGATGTCAGAAAACCTCAGATTGCTTGGAGGACCAGGCAAACCCTAATAAGAATACAAATTGAGATAACAGAAGGTGTTACAAAATATGAACATCTTACATTTGCACTGCGCTCTGAACGTAACCTTGTGGTTTCTAAAAACATGCATTTGACATTTTGACAGCGCCTACCAACTTATATATAGAAGAACCCTTTGCAGTCCAATGCTGAATTAAATTCAACAGCACAATCCATTGTACCACGCCCAATGTCACGCTCAATTCAACGTGTTACACAGTTATATTGTCAATTGGTATTCCATAAGCTTCCATCATCTAATGCCTGCTCTGTGAACCCTTTAGAGATCGAATACCTTCCAATGTCAAAGGCAGGCAGCCTGATGTTTGATGAACGTACTTCATAAAAGAAGATAAATGTGTGTGTGTGTGATCGCTGTCATTATCATCAGCTCTTCTTACATTTCCAACAAGGAGTGGCTACATCCATTAGAAGGCAATATTCTACATCTGACAGGGAGGGGTGACTAAATGGGAAGCTACCTGTACTTCTTCTAGACCCAGAGAGAAAGTACACCGACTGCATATTGGGCTTCAAAAGAAATGTGCCAACTGGACGAAGGGAAACGGCTTACATATGCGAATCGCGCAACTGCGAACCAGGACTTCATGCAGGAACTTGTTTCAAAAGAAGTCACACAATTAAAAATATTGAACTATAAAATGTTTTTGAGACACTCCAGATTCAATAAAAATTAACATTTTTGTTCAAATTTCAAATTTTTGTTATTAAATTAGCATAATCTCCAGTCACATTCCTGAGAGAGACTTCCTGGAAAATTAATTTGTGCCAGAACACTGGAATTCACCAAAAATAAAATAAAAAAACTCGAATGCAAAAAAACAAGAATATTTGCTTCATTCTTCTCCACAACACAAGCCATTCTCAAACCTGTTACCTTTCTACAAGTACTTTACCACAGTAAAGATTTATTTGATAATGCCTTCAATAGCTCGAATTACATAACATTAAATGATGCTTGGTGAATAATGAATTTGGAAGGACAGGCACAAGACAATGACAACTTCATCTGATATTCTTTTTTTTATTCTTTCAAGTATGTAATGAACTACCTGAAAATTTGCCTAAAGGGGATGCAGAAACCATGAAAATTTTCAGTCTTAATAGCTGAGCTCCAGGCAAGGTTTTTAACCTGCAAACTCCCAAACACAAAGCAAAACTGCCAAACAGCAAACTACTAGGTTCAATCCACAGTTGGGTCTCCAGTGCTGCTCTACAATAAAGTAGGAATCTCAAGCTTAGGGGAAGCTATAAACTGGCTTTTAGCAGGGAAAAGTCAAGACCACTAATTAACTTACCTGTAAAGTTTTGACTGTTACAGGTTTAGACTTGGGCCCATCACCTGCTGGATTAAAGGCTAGTATCTGGATACGGTACTCGGTGTATTTATCTAGGAACACCAAGTTGTGTGAATTATATGTTGCTGGAACTACTTCCAGTTCTTCCTCACGATTAATATCTTCCTCATCCAGGGGTGAGTAAGTAACCACGTAGAAAATCTGTCACATTACATACAAATGTAATTAGAAATAAAAGCTATGTTACTTTTATATGCAATGAAAGATAATACTACAGGTTGTGGACCAGATCCTTCTGGATCGGCACAATGCCCATGCCTAATTATAGCTGAAATGAAAGTGGCATTTTTTTCCCCATCATACCTTGTAACCCAAGAGATCTCCATTCTGCTGACTTTGCTGTGGAGGCTTCCAATGCAGCCTAACCTCTGTGGATGAAACAGGCTGTCCCTCTACAGCTTGTGGCTCTCCTGTTGGTACTGCCTCACCGACATATACTGCTACAGGAGGGCTAGGTAGGCCGGAACCTTGAGAGTTGAAAGGCACCACCACAATGTCATAGTTGGAGTTGCGAGTCAGGTCCTTCAGCACCACTTGGTTGACCTGTGTCACAAGACATCAAGTTTGTTGGCTTGAACAATGCCACCATAATGTCATAGTTACTGATGTGGGTCAGGTCCTTCAGCACCACTTGGTTGACCTGTGTCACAAGACATCAAGTTTGTCAGCTTGAACAGCACCACCATAATGTCATAGTTACAGATGTGTGTCAGGTCCTTCAGCACCACCTGGTTGACCTGTGTCACAAGACATTAAGTTTGTCAGCTTGAACAGCACCACCATAATGTCATAGTTACAGATGTGTGTCAGGTCCTTCAGCACCACTTGGTTGACCTGTGTCACAAGACATTAAGTTTGTCAGCTTGAACAGCACCACCATAATGTCATAGTTACAGATGTGTGTCAGGTCCTTCAGCACCACCTGGTTCAACTGTTTCATAAGGCAGCAAGTTTGTAAGCTCATTTGCTGAATGTAATCTTGCCTGCACGGGTGGTACAACAAACTCCACCACACACATGCTATGTTACAGAAATGCAACAGTGAGTCACCACTCCAGTCTTCGAATGCTGAAGTTTCAAAAGAAGTTCAAACACACCTTCTTGGCCCTCTTACCAAATGTTCTAACCACTCTCCTTTATAGTTTATCTTTAGTCTATTCATACATGATATTCCCATGGTTTTTGAATATCTACAATATACTATCGACCTATCATTCTATATCTTTGGGTAAATGACCAACTTGATGCACAATTACGTTATGTAATACGTTTCTTACTATAATCCTCTACATGTTTCAAGCAACACTGTGCTCATCATCAGGAGGTCAAATTGTATTAACACAGCATCTGGTATAGTATTCTCTGTAAGTGACTGTCCGTTGTACAGGGTGAGAAGGAACTGGTTGGATTGGGTAGGAGTGTTGACAGTCAACACTCCTACACAACCCAACCAGTTCCTTCTCAACTTGCACACCGGACGGTCACTTACAGAGAATACCATACCAGATGCTGTATTAATACAATTCGACCTCCTGATGATGAGCAGAGTTGCTCGAAACATGTAGAGGATTATAATAATAAACGTATTATATAACGTAATTGTGCAAAGGATTATAATAATAAATGTATTATATAACGTAATTGTGCATCAAGTTGGTCATTTACCCAGAGTCACACTAGGACGCACGGTCAGCAAAACATAAAATTCTGTATCTTGTTAACACCCCAAAGAGATGCACTGACACAGTCTTCATTCTCTGCATTTGTAACACCCCACATTCAGATTCACACTCAGTGAAACCTGGATTTTATATTCTGAATCCATTTTACCCTTAATTCTGTGTATATTTTGTAGAGTTCTGCCAAAACTCCCATAACAGGAATATTGTATATTCCATCAACAAATATTTCCTCTTTTTACCCAATTCCTAACTATACATTCAAACTGAGCATAAGTCAGCCCATTGCTGCTTTTTAAAGGTAAAAGCAATCCCATGACAGGCCTAGACAGGCCCTGAGGATTCGAAGAGGCTGAGGCTCCCAGATTTCAAGACAATCAGCACATGAAGGTGGTAAGGTTGTCAGCCCCATGCACCAGCTGCCTTTGCCCCTCAGGAAATATTCCTAGTAATCATTTCTGATAGAGGCTGAGTCAACCCCAGGGCCATAGTGCAGTCGGAAGGATTATGTCAAGGAAAAATTCCAATGACACCATCGGGAATCGAACCCGCAACCTTCCAGCTTGTAGCACAGTGCCTCAACCAGCTGCGCCACCATTGTTTTAAAGACTTTTGATTAAAAATCAGTAAACAAAATTGATTTTTAATTACAATTTCCTTTCTCTCCTATTGTGTTTATATATGCATGCTACCTCTGAACCATGCCGCTTCATAGATAATCTGTGTCATCCAGTCTACATATTCAATGGTGTCAAGGTCATGCCAACAAAGCAAGGCCATGCATCATAAATGATCTGCACCTGTATTAGACGTGTAGCAAGCCTGTTTAGTTACAAATGACTTCTGATGCAAGTTTGTTTTGCTTTTTGAATGTACTGTGAATTTAATTGGCAACAGTTTTATTTACATAATTCCTTTCTGGGTGTATACACAAGAGACAGAATTTTGGATCAATTTGTACATATTATTTTGACTTTGTAACTTTAAGACATTGCATCATCTTACGCAATGGTTTGTCGCCAGCCTGGCGTTTCACAAGGGGATTTACTGTGATGTCACTACCTCATGACCATAGAACATTCGAGAACATTGTGCACACGGTACTAAGTCTTTGTTTCAAGCCAGGGTGTGGACTAGCAAGTGGCTTGGCTTCCCCACGAGTTCAGTGCAGCGTCCCGACTCCATGCAATAGCATGCATATTGAGGCTTTCCATAAGGAAGCCATATACTTATACAAATTTGCAACCAGTGCAGGTGTATTGATAATCTTGTGGTTAGACAATTGTGTGCATCTCAAGTGCTCAAATGCATTGCTGCAACAGCAGTAAAATTCATTATTCAATGTGCTTCATTCAATATAATAGTGTCATTGCATCAGTGAACAGGTTCTACATTACATGTGAAGCTACTAACAGGTATTTCACCATAGCATCATAGTGAAACAAGCTACAAGAATAAGGTACTGTACAATACTACTCAGTGCTGATCCTTTCAAGTTAATTGTGCAAGAGGAACAAGTAAATTCAGTGCAACATTGTATAAGATTCACTAGTTACAGTGCTA
>Ga0123355_10014203_pt1 | contig 12438 bp, 7 predicted proteins | sample TergutEmb28metaG_3_FD_89872 | JGI IMG/M metagenome (GOLD analysis project Ga0123355, IMG submission 89872) | Embiratermes neotenicus P1 segment gut microbial communities from Petit-Saut dam, French Guiana - Emb289 P1 | ecosystem: Host-associated > Arthropoda: Insects > Digestive system > Gut ...
ACAACCAGTTAGTCGCAGACTCCTGAAGATGGTCGTATTAACGGCCGAAACATGTTGAGCATTGAATGAGTATTGAATAAATAATAAAATAAGTGGCATCAAGTTGGTTTTCTCTTTACTCGAGTATTATCATGTCCATATTACTGCCCTTCATTCAAACATTTTAATTAACATTTGTAAAAGAGTGCGCACTATACACTAATTATAATTATAGTAATTAATAAGACACCATTCCTGTAGAGCAGAACATTGTATCAAACCATCCTTTGTACGTTTACTTTGTTATTCCCTAGCGCACAGAGGTGTTTATATTAATCTGTCTTGTAGGTTTGCACGTGGTAACAACGGACACTTCCGAAGTTACAAACATTCTTTTTGTACCTTCCTCATTTCACCTTATTGATTTCTGTCTGGTTCTCTCAATACACGCGCTTCCCTTAGAATGACTGAAAGTCACCAACACTGACACAAAACAAGACGTAAACTTACAGCTTGTCAATTTTAAACTTTGTTGTCGAACCACAACACGGATGTCACATCACGGTCAGCCTCGGTGACACTGACGGCAACAATGTCTGATCTTTCTGCTACGCACTTTGTGACGGTCAGTGAGAAGAGGCCGACTGATAAGTTATATCGAATTTCTCCGTCATGCCTGAAGAGATAATTTTCCTCGACTACGCCGTAACTGACAAAACAGTAGAGTTATCCATAGTCATATTAGTTTTACACGGTTTAAAACACCTTTACCAGCTTCTATGGCTCACTCGTCACAGATAGGCGAACACGGTGTCTGTAATTTGGTATTGTGTGTTACTCAGAAACGTTGAGGGGTTTCCCAGAGTGTCAACGCATGAATTACGTGCCATGAACATCAAGATCGAGTGTGCTATAAACGGTTCTACTTCAGAGATCTTTGTTTCGCATATCATGGCGCATGGATACCATTAGTGCATATTTGTTTTCTCTGTTGATCTGATCTGTCAAGAACGTGTTCTTCCGTTTCAGTTAGCGGAAATGTCTTCCTGAGTTTTCGCGCATACTACTTAATACATAGTGATTTGTGAGTGTAGAGTGTAGAGGAGTCTCTGCACGTCAATTTGTCGTGCACTGTCTTAAATTTGCATTTCATACAATGGCGAGACTCTAGAGGGCTGAAGTTTTGTGCAATTTTCAGGGCAGCCTATTTTGGTAACCTGTAAATTTTTGTTCTTATAGTTGCAAAGAAATAGCAGCACCTGCGCCAAGCTTCATCTTTGTCTAAGGTATAGGAATTTACTTTTGGGAACACAACAAACATTGAAATCAAAAGAATGTTGCCAAGTGACTTGAAATTTCAACCAGTAAGCTAGGAGATTTACTAAACAACAACAAAGATTAGTGTTTTGCAAATAGCATCTGTAGCGTTAATGCAAGATGTTACAAGAAGAACAAATTTGGGTAGCTTGTCTTAGATTTGTAGACCTGATTTAAAAAGAAACTGGAATGAACTGTCGTCAGAAGTTAATGCTGGAATAGACAAATAGCTTTTCCAAAGAACAGGCTTGAATGAGGATATTTTTGCAGCCTGGAGCAATCGGTGGGAAACTAGACACAACACAGTGTCTAGAAAAAATCTACTGTTCGTGAAAATTACGTAGTTGGAAGGAAGAATCTAACGCTGTTACAATCTGTTTAACTTTCCACCGCCTGACACTTACTGTGTTACTTTGGAAGGCATTGTCTGACAGCAGTCTGGTATTTAAAAATAAGAGTATTTTAGGTGGCAAAATGGCCACAGAAAGATTGACGGTTTAATTTGCGCTTGTATGGCTAGAGAAAAGGGGATATTGCGTGTGACAGGACAGTGCAAAAAGCCGCGGGGTTTCAAGCGTGTAGAGAGGTGCCTGTTGAGTTCACAAATAATAGAAAAATGGAGATGACTTCCATCTTGTTTGAAGCGTGGCTGCTAAATCATGATGAAGGGATGAGAGCCCAAAATGCGATGTCGTCACTCTCATGCTGAATAATTGTGCCGCTCTCTCTGCAAATAAAGCTGCTTTGAAAAAGGAGTTTATTGCCTTCCGTCCAAAATAACGTCTAGTTCTCTGCCATGACTCTGAGGTAATTAAAAACCTGAAGCTACATTATTGTATTGAGGAAGTGTGCAAGAGGTTAGGTTAGGGTAAGTTAGGTACTAACGATGGAGGATTACCATTTAATTTCGACGTCGCAGCTCGCTGCGTCTTTAAAGTTAGGTTATGTTAGATTAGGTTAGGTGCTCACGATGGAGGATTACCACTTAATTTCGACGTCCCAGCTCGGTGCGTCTTTAAAGTTAGGTTAGGTTCGGTTAGGTTAGGTTATGCTAGGTTAGGGTGGGTTAGGTGCTCACGATGGAGAATTTGCATTTAATTTCGACGTCTCAACTCGGTGCGTCTTTAAAGTTAGGCTAGGTTAGGTTAGGTTAGGTGCTCACGATGGAGGATTACCATTTAATATGGACGTCTCAGCTCGTTGGGTCTGTTAGGTTACTCCTGGTACATGGTTGACCCAGACACATTTACTGTCGCACGTTAGTGGGATTTGATAATGATGATGATAATGACGATGATAGAAATGAAGTAGATAAGAGAGATGATTTATCAGATTTCGCAAGTCTGTCTTCACAAAAGTGACTGGGATGCGCTCAAAGCGATTTATTTCCTTTCCTGATGGAGCCAACGTAAAAGGTTTATTCTCTGTTCATAACACAGCGGGTTACAAGATTCCTGCCGATTAAGACTTTTTGCTGCTCTGTCTAGCCGTGCTGTAGCAGAAGGCAACAAGCATGAAACTCAAATCGGTATCTGTAAACCCGAAAGTAATGGCAGAACAAGACTCTGTAAGAGCTCGCGTGATCTTCAGTCAGTACTATGATGAGCATGATTCTAACAAGATATTAGATGCTAATCTGTTATTTTTTTAAAAATATGTGCAAACGCGATAATCAAGTTCAGATAAGAGAAAAAAGAACCTTTTAAGAACAATAAAATTTATTTCAAATGAATGTGCAATACGTACTTTTGAATGCGCCAAACGTATCTATTATTTTATCTTAGTAATTAACCAACTTGATGCACAAAGTTTTTGTTTTACAATAAATTTATTTCATGCCTCTACATGTTTCGAGCACCATGTGATCATCATCAGGGGGTCAAAATTTTATTATGCAGTTTCTGGTTATCTTCGCACCTATAGGTGGCCGTCCGGTACACAGGTTGAGAGAGGACTACACGTGGTGTTCGAAACATGTAGAAGCATGAAATAAAATTATTGTAAAACAAAAATTTTCTGCATCAAGTTGGTTAATTAGTAAGTTAAATATACTGAGATGCACGGTCAGCAAAACATAAATATCTATTCCTGTTCATATGCTTTAAAATTGAAAATAAATGTATTTTAAGCCGTACTAATTTCAGTTTTATTTTAAAAAGTAATTTAACTGAACCTCGCATGTAATGGAGTTCGGTCATGACTCATTTCTGCATTAAACCTCTGATGACCCGTTATAACCACAATTGATTAAAATTTTACTTTAAAATGTTCCTGAATTTCATCAGTAAACCTCCCGCAATGCTTCTATTACTAGAAAAACGTAGCCTCTTTAAAGACTCTTTTATGCTTTGTGTCGCTCATCATACGGAGATATGCACAGGAATGTATTCATTTGTTTCAGACATAAACTCAGGATCATAAATCAAAAATTACTCTGAGTGCAGGAGACAACGCGTGTGAAAAGTTCTGAAGTAGAAAGAGCTACCACAGGAAAGAGCTTAAATATACACATCTTATTGTTCTTTACTGAAAAAATGTATTTTTGAAACTGGTTTAAGAGAAGAAACCTCACGACGCCATGACTGCACAGCAGACATGAAGATTACTGTCGTCAGGATATACCCGACAGACAGTGGCGTACCCAGGAATTTTGTTCGGGGGGGGGGGGATGTTCAACAAATTCAGTTGAGGACAGAGGACAGGGATCTGGGGGCGGTAGCCCCCTAGTCAGGGGTTCTGGAGGCAGTTGTAATTTCGTACAAGAAATTTAATTTCATATAGTAAAATTTTCTTAATTTTTGGTACTTTAAGACTATTTATGACGACAACCAATTTATGTGTCGTTGCTAATATAAAACAATTGCGAACCGACGGTAGTTTTAGAATTTTACTGCCTTTTTTCCAAACATCTTGGGGTGTTGGCGTCCTAAATTCAGCAATTTTTAACAGTTTTCACAATCGGGTTCAGTTTGGCACTATTTTGGAGGGCCTTTGGAATATTAGGGGGGGGGGGTTGAACACCCAAACCCCCCTCGGTAAGCCAGTGCCTACAGATGGATGCAGTTGATAGCTCCGAAACGTCACAATGTTGCCAAAATACAGCCCGGCGTCACATCCCACAAGACGACAATTATCAATGTTATTGCCGTAAGCTACTCAAGTGTCGCCAGACGAGACACGTCGCGTCAGCTTCATTCTTTGACGAATGATTTCAATTGAGAATACAAAAAAAAAAAATAATCACAAAAATACACAGTCTTGTATCGCAATGTTCACTGTGAGCATAACACGATACTCGTACGACGTAAGTACACTGTACGTCAAGACAGCCTCCTCCCTTGTTAACGCGGCTACTAGTGAATGCCGTTGTCGAATTATTCATCCACGCTACGACACGGAACCTAAATGGTCACGTCTCGGAGAAATAATGAATTTAACTCCACGTTTATCTTGAAATTGGGAGGGTGTATTTGTTTCTTTGGTGAATGCTCGTCAGATATATAGCGCAAGAAGTTATAAATCGAAAGAAGGATATCAGATGGTAACGACTAGAATTATGAGATCTGCGTTCTTCTGGGATTTTAAGCAAGCATAAAATGGTAATTCCGTGCGTAAGTTTCGGGACAACCTACCGGTCCCATTTTCAAGTGTCATGCAGGTCAAGAACTTGGCCATCTTCAGCGAGGTCTCTAACAGAGGAACATAATAATAATAATAATAATAATAATAATAATAACAATAATAATAATAATAATACTTCGGAAAGGATTAAGGTAAAATTACAATAGATTCAACACCGAAACTAACGATATAAGCACCACGAATAGTAACAACAGAATAGCTGCAATACTGTATTCCCTAGGAACACAGTTTGTCTCAGGAATATAAGTATAAATACCCTGCATGATGAAGATGATGATGAAGATGATGATGATGATGATGATGATGATAATAGCAGATTCCGTTAAACATCTTCAGATATAGAGTCAAAAGGTTTTCATTATAATATTTTTGACTTCACATATGCGCATCTTTAACACAATCTGTTATTATTATATTCCTTTGTTAGAGAGAAATCTCTGAGGATGGTCATGTAGAGGTCGAAACACGTAAGAGATAGATCGTAAAGTGACAAATGATTCAATAATATAAAGATCCAACTAGATGAAACAATGATAATATTATTGATAATTACAGTCAGCTCAACATATTTCGGGCGATAATTTCGACCATCCTCACGAACACTAGACTGTGTCCACAGTTTGCGGTATAAAGCATAGACGATGCCATCTGCTGATGACCAGTTCCACCTCATCCTGGCCAGCAGCAGATGGCATCGTCTATGCTTTATACCGCAAGCTGTGAACGCAGGCTAGTGCTCCTGAGGATGGGCGATATTATCGCCCGAAACATGTTGAGCTGACTGTAATTATCAATAACATTATTATTGTTGCACCTAGTTGACTGCTTATATTTTTGTATCAATAATACACGATCACACAAACATCAAATTGGCAAATGACTGAAGTTCACTGTGTAATTGTTGGTTCAATTTCAGTATATTTCACATGTCACAAAACATTTGTATCTAATCTCTCCGAGTGATTTAATTTAAAAATGTGAAAATTATTGGATACATTTTGTTATTTTTAGTAGCTTTCTTTTCCGTCAAATAAAACCTTTGTACATGCAGCAGCGTCTGATACATTTTCCGTACCGCTACCCGACAAAATGTATCGTTCAGGAATACGTCCAACTGACATGTGAGCTCATTCAAAATTTACAAACAAATTTGCAGCACGTGGATCTCCGGGCGATTTTTGTCCATTACAGAAGCGGTGTTTTGAAATTTGGTTACCCACGGATTTATTGTGTTTGAGAAAGGAGTGTTACGTAAATGACAATGATGTCGAAAATTACTTTGCGTTGTAATAACAAAGTTTCGAGAAACTGTACGCTCGTAATGCCTTGTGAATATTACAACGTTTCATAACAAATTAACGAACCCTCCCCCCCACTTTGCGTAATCTGCCTGTCAAACCTGGAAACCGCTGGTGTCCATGCGCAGAGGTGATCAGTTTCCGAAAAGTGTCAGCTTTTTCTGACGGATGTTGTGCGCTATATAGCATTAAAAATTGAAGTTGACTGTACTCTTGAGAATAGTGTATGTTCCACATTAAGTGGTCTTGGATGGAATGTTTACATTTTAATGTGAAGAAAAGTGTGTAGAAAAGGGAGTGAATAAATGTCATAACGAATTAAGTTAATACTTATGTCCCTTCAAATATAATTTCTAATTACCTCTATTGTGAATTTTATGTACAATGGACCCTGCATCGTATAATATGGCAATAATTATCCAACAAATGCAAAGGAATACAGTTTATTTAAATCTGTCAACTTCTCAACATGTTTCGGGTGATATTTCACCCATCATCAGGAGCTCATAACACTGTATCTACAGTATCTGGCATTAATGAGACCTGTACTACTACCTGTCGTGAACGTGGCTGGGCCGGAACTGCAGTTCCGGCCCAGCCAGCAGTACAGGTCTCATTAATGCCAGGTACTGTAGATACAGTGTTATGAGCTCCTGATGATGGGTGAAATATCATCCGAAACATGTTGAGAAGTTGACAGATTTAAATAAACTGTATTCTGTTGCATCTTGTTCGATAATTATTGCCACACCTCTATTTTGCTTGTGTCACCCTGAATCCGTAACGAAAACCTTCATAACCAATATAAGACAACGGCACTAAATAACTATGGGGCGAGGGATATTTTTCGGAAGGTAGTTGCAGCTAAGAATGTCAAAGTTCCTTGTTTCTTTTCGTGGCTCTACAGCCCAACTCGGGCCTAGGGCACTTCATTTTTTCAGATTTCTAGATCACGCACAGTGAGACATACAGTACAGTCGGTAGTACTCCTCTGAACAAGTGATCAGCCCGTCGCAGAGGCAGCTACCTACAACAGCACACAGCGAACATAACAGAACGGGCAATCATGCCCTCAGAGGGATTCGAAACCGCGATCCCAGTAATCGAGTAGCCGCAGACCGGCGCCTTAGATCGCAAGGCCATCGGGATTGGCCAATATCTATATGATATGTTTATTAATAATTCCACCAGTATCTGTCAGCTAATCCTCTACTTTGCCATAACAATTCAGTCTATCTCATAACTGCAGTTTAAAGATCTTATATAAGAAATTCATACTTTATCCGGACTGTCTGAAATTATAAATACTTCTCCGACAGTCTTATTGTAACATCAAGATGTACTCTTTAATTGGGCCATCCCCTTTGTGCTAGATCTATCTATCTGTCCAGTTTTTTAACAGCTGTCGCCGTCTTTCGGAAGCCAAATGCCATTCCTCTCTGTTTCTCCGTCTGATTTCCGAGGCTTGGCTTTTGGTTTTTTAGCATTTCTTGTTTTTTAGTGATGAGCGAGGAGCTGGTCCGCTGCATCAACCCCCAACCTGCAGGACCAGGTGATTTTTCGTCAAGGTTTTCTTCCTCTACCCCTTGATAAATCGATATCAAACTGCCGGGTAGCAGTGCTAGTTTTGGTCCACCCCAGGTATTTTATTTCCCCGGTACCCAACACATCTGGTGAGCGTTCCCCTGTCCGCCAACTGGGGAGGTGCCCGATGGGAGACTAGCAACTTCTCACGGCGCTAGATACAATTCTAAATAAATATTAATCAGTCAGACACAACTAGAATATGTATGATTTGTTTTATTTTATAAAATAAAATTATAAATAAACAAAATAAATCATACATATTTTTTTAAATTAATAGATACGACTTATTCAGTTTATTACATTTCTGTAGGCAGCTCTACATGTTTCGGGTGTTGATATTCATCATCAGGAGCTCTTACAACTGTAATTACAGCTTCTGTTGTTGATTAACCGGATCTACTGCCATCCGCTCTCGTTGTTGAGTTCCAACCCAACCACGAGAGCGGATGGTAGTAGATCCGGTTAATCAATAACAGAAGCTGTAATTACAGCCGTACTAGCTCCTGATGATGGGTGTCAACACCCGAAACATGTAGAGCTGCCTACAGAAATGTGATAAACTGAATACGTCGCATCTTGTTGGACAATTATTAAATTCGATTCACGATGCACGGACCCATGTATATATATATATATACTGTAGTTGTGTCTGACATTGAAATTTATTTAAAATCAAGATGGAATGATTACATCTACAATAACATTTAGATTGGGACTTTAGGCTTCCGCCGTTATTTAGATTAGGTCTGCTCTGCCGGTGTTTAGGGATCGGTCCTGAAAAGGCGATGTGCAATTACCACTCTACGCTGCGTAATATCCCAGCCTAGCGCAAATCTCAACATTTCCATTCTTTTAATAGAATTATGAAATTTTATTCCAATCTTGCTCGAAACATTATCCAGATATTTATCAGTTAAAAGATGTTTTGTAACGTAAAAGAAAACTTTCCTTGGTAAGGCAAAATTTTTACCGTTGAAAAGCGATAAATAATGTCTAACTGTTGAAACTGTTCCTAACAAGTGTCTTCTGTCGATATCCTTAAACACCAAACAAATTCAGTCTGTAAATGTCAGTGCTTTTAAGGGTGTTTTCTATCGTGGAGTGTGGAAAGGTTTAAAGACATTTAATGCAAACAGAGGGATTCTAAAAGATGGTGCGAAAATGGATGGGTTGTTTACGTATGACTACTAAGCTCCATAATGGATGTAGAAACCCGGAGATTACCAAGATGCATTTGTTCTCAAGTCTGCAGTCGACAGTCACTGTTGAACCTGCAGCCGATGTCACGGAATTAGCACGCAGTGTAGCATGACTCTGTTTATTTGCTTTACTCTCAGCAACATTTTCTAAACTACACTTCATATTTATAGTTCAGTTGAAATGCCTGCAAATTTGAATCAACTTCTAAGATCAGAAACTTTCTGCCAGCAATTTGTTACGATAAACTAAGTGAATTGAGTTGCGGTGAAGTTCTTGAGGATAAAAGTGTCATGAACATTAGGGTAAGCTTATAATGAGGGTAAAGGTAAAGCAGTCCCATTACAGGCCTGGACAGGCCTAAAGGGTTCCAGAAAGTTAAGGCTCCCAGATTTCGTGACAACGGCACAGGATGGTGGTAGATTGTCAGCCTTACTCACCGGCCGCCTTTACCCCCAGGAAATACTCCTGGCACTCATTTCTGTTAGAGGCTGAGTCGACCCAAGGGCCATAGTGCGATCGGAAGCATTTTATGTCAATGAAAAATCCATTGACACCAGCTGGGATCGAACCAGCGACCTTCCGATTTGTAGCACAGCACCTTAACCACTCTGCTACCGCGGTCCCCCTTTTAATGATTATATTGTGACTGTTTCATTTGGGTATATTTTTACTGTGTTTGTTTTAACTTGTACTGCGGTTGTTATAACTTGTTTTGTTATATTGTGGGTGTGTATATGTGTGGGTGTGTGTATGTGTGGGTGTTTGTATGTGTGGGTGTTTTGGTAAAATATGTACTTGTATTTGATGTGATTTGTATTGTTTGTACTGTTTTTTGTATTGTTTCATTTGTGTATATTTATTCTTATTTGTTTTGTCTCTACTAGTGTAAGGACTGCTGCCATCAAGTGACAACTCAATTGCAGTTAGTAATAATAATAATAATAATAATAATAATATACACAGTACCGAATATTAAGAATAACCGGAGCTGTACCTCCACAACAAGGGACTAGGTTCACAGTGGAGATATGAAATCTTGTGCTTCTAAAACAGATGATTCACTGATCCAGAAGGAGAATGTGTAATTTTGAATGCGACAGTGCATCTTCATGATTGCTATTCGTGAGCTGTGCAGTTCGATCATGACTGCGGGCTATGCGCGCGTGCATAAATAGGTCTATCGGCCAGTTGATGGGTCTCCGAACCTCAGCCCGCGGCCACATCTGTAAACTGTGTACATAATATGAAAATTTCATACAATTTAGACAGGTACGCCGTATATGGTTATTTTTCCACGTGCCGCCCGCGAACCGGCCCACAATAACGGGTGTGGCCTTCTCCCCAAAAAGGTTTGGGGACCTAATGTGTAGATAGTGAGAGGACTTGAGGAAATATAAAGATTTAAGGTTTGAATTTTATAGACTGCGGTTTGAATCTTGTTGTGAGTAGGAACAGAGAAGGTTAACTATGTTGTAAACAAAACTCTTCTCTTCACACAGAACATTCGGTAAGCCGGGGTAGCTCAGAAAGTATAGTGAAGAGGAAAGGGTCCAAACGATTGGATAATCGGCTTTCGATTATGGGCGAATATGGAGAATTCCCCCCACCCCTCCCCCCACTCAGACCTCAGACTGTCCGGAACGCAATGGGGTCCACTAAGCTCCGTATCCATAGCCTCACAAGGAAAAAGCAGCCGAAGCGTGGAGCTGTTATGATGACTTTCATCTCCTGTCAAGGTTAATATGTAGAGATTTATCTCCAGATTCCCACGTTTTCTTAGTCATAAAGACAGTTTTACTTCTACTTTTAACAGAAAACACGCTGAGATATTTCGGTCAGTACTTTGACTAGTCTACGAACTGGACAAATGAAAAATCGGGGACCGAATCACTGCTGACTGGGGACTCCTTGCGGTCTAGACCGTCTCTGGGACCCTGTCTTATCCACAGAGAATCAAGGGTTGTGCAACAGAGTTTAAATGAACACGGATTATTAATTGATTTGTAACTTGTACCTAATGTTGAAGTTTGAGAAAGAATGGACTAAAACATTAATTAATATACGTCAGCACAACTATTTTATTATACGAGGCTAGGTGTTTCGACCTTTTAAACGGTCATCTTCAGGCCTTCTAATATCTTGAGTCAACAGATGCTGGGTACATTTTGGGATCCCAATATGTTTACATCGATAAAATATATAAATATATAAAATTAGGTAGGTCAGTTACCTAGGAAGGAGCGATATATGCATTGCATAAATATATGTAGTTGAAATATTTAAAATATTTAAAATGGTAGTTTGGCGTTTATCCGCTATAATATCAGGTCCCGTTACTAGCTAAGTGTTCTTAGGAAGATGTGGGGTTTTATTAGAGACGTCGAAGTGAGTCCTTTGTTACTAGAGCTCCGCGGAATGGTGCGTGTTGTCGAATGATTTTCAATACGACGAGCATATCCTGTAGAGTCACGGAATGTACTGACCGGTGAGGGTCACTTTCTGTTTTACTTCAGTATGTTATATGGGAGGAGTTGGCTTTCCGTCACTTGTTGTCTTGAGTGTTGAGTTTATCTGTTTCGTTCCGTCTTTTGCAGAATTCTTGCTATTAATTGTAGTCTACAATATAGGTGACCAATCGTTGCGCATTGAATTGTGTTCACTGTACAGTATAACGTGCTATAGCAGTTTTTTTTTGGGTCTTTTCACTTTCACTCACTGTAATGAAACCGGACGGCTCCTTCGACGTGCTGCTCGTGTGGATGACTGTACGTTTAGTCAAACAGTCAAAACAGTCAAACAACTATTGATTTTGGAACAGACACTTGGCTATAGTGTTGCACCTTCTGAGGTACTGTGAATTTAAAGAAAAGTCCGTCTTACCGCATACTAATGGATAACATAAGGGTTTCCTGTAATTAATATGGGGCACTTACCGACAGCCACCCAGTAGATTAGGTAAAGGCTTATTTGTCCCTGTGCCAGCCACGCAGGCATATATAGATACCTCTGTCTCTTCTTACCTTCGGCAGAAGACGGAGATGAATGCTTAGCTTTGCGTTCCGGCTGAATTATCTCTGGGAAAAGAGCCCTTGTTAACCTTGAGTTAGGCGATGGGCGAGTCCCAGACTATGATGTTTTGGAGAAGAGAAAAGTGCCTTTCCCTGCCAGGAATAAAACTCCAGAATTTCCAGTTAATATTCTAGTCGTTGTAGTGAACATGCTACTCTGGCAGACCCCTGTAGCTTGGTATGGGACAACAATTTAAATTGCATCACTTATAATTGATTAAACTAATATACTTAATCTTCAACAAAAAAAAAAATTAAATCTTTGTAAGAACACTTCACTCGTTAAAGAATTTATCAACATCTTCGCGGAAATCTCGAATAACGAAATCTGATGTCTATGACGTCAT
>Ga0123355_10014205_pt1 | contig 12438 bp, 11 predicted proteins | sample TergutEmb28metaG_3_FD_89872 | JGI IMG/M metagenome (GOLD analysis project Ga0123355, IMG submission 89872) | Embiratermes neotenicus P1 segment gut microbial communities from Petit-Saut dam, French Guiana - Emb289 P1 | ecosystem: Host-associated > Arthropoda: Insects > Digestive system > Gut ...
AGCGGCTATCGGTAAACAGGGATTTGAGGCGGACGATGTTATCGGGACACTATCTAAAAGGTTTCCCGTTAAAACATACATAGTTACGGGCGATAAGGACAGCTTGCAACTGATTGACGACACGGTGACGGTCTTGCTTACCAAAAAGGGAATAAGCGAGGTCGCCGTGATGGATAGGGACGGATTACACGCAGCTATGGGACTTGCACCGTCGCAGATTGTTGAATATAAGGCGTTGGCGGGAGATACAAGCGATAATATTCCCGGGGTTGTCGGCGTGGGTGAAAAGACAGCACTTAGTTTGCTTGATAAGTACGGAACTGTTGATATTATCTACAAAAATTTAAGTGAGATAACGGGAGCGTTGCATAACAAGTTGGCGGCGGGCAAGGATAACGCTAAACTGTCGGGCGAACTTGCAAAAATTGACTGTGTTGTTCCGCTTGATACAAAGTTGAGTGAACTTAATTTTTGCTTTCCGTTTGGGGCAGAAGTCAAAGAATTTTTTAATAAGTACAGAATGAATAGCCTTGCTCGGCGGGGAGAGTTATTTGGAGAGAAGAAAGAAGACGGAGGAGAGAGGAAAGAGAGTGTTGACATAAAGATAAGCAAGCCTAGTGAGATATCAGTCGCAGAAACAGTTAAAGCAAGCAAGCCCGAAAAAAAAGCTAGTGCAAAAATAACGCATATCAAATGTGCGGAGGAACTTGTCAAAATTATAGAGCCTCTCAAATCTTTTGCTTTTTATTTAGGTGACAACTTGCATATTGCACCTGACGCAGTTACTGAATATGTTGTAACCCTCAATATGGACTTATTGACTCAAGGTATGACTTTGACATCTGCCTTAGATATAATCGGGGGCAAGCTAGCTGACCCGAATATCACAAAGTATGTTTTTGATGCAAAGGCTGTTATGGGAGTTCTGACAGCACAAGGAGTTGCTCTTTGCGGATACGAGGATATTCGGCTTATGCAGTATCTTGTGGATATGACGGTGGATTACAGCACGGCGGAGAGACTGCTTGATTTTTATGGTGTGGGGAGTGATGAGTCTGCAAGCGGTCTGATATATATTAAGGACGAGCTTACGGGGCATCTAAAAAATCTTGGTATGGATAAACTATACCGTGATATTGAATTGCCTCTTATCGGAGTTCTTTATGATATGGAACGGTGCGGATTTTGCGTGGATACAGCCGGACTGATTGAGTTAGGTCGGGAGTATGTTAAGCGTCTTGGGGAACTTACCAAAGAGATTTATGAGTTAGCAGGTGAGGATAGCTTTAATATCAACAGCCCTAAACAGATGGGGGTAATCCTTTTTGAAAAACTCAAAATTCCCTACTCCGTCAAAAAGAAGTCCGCCACAGGATACTCAACGGCGGCGGATGTGTTAGAGCCGTTAGCCGTAGAATATCCTATAGTCAAAAAACTTTTGGAGTACAGGGGATTAAGCAAACTTAATTCGACTTATGTAGAAGGGCTATTGACGGCGGCAGGAACAACAGGCAGAGTATGTACCAACTTTAGGCAAATGCTTACGACAACAGGCAGGCTAAGTTCTACCGAACCTAATCTCCAAAATATTCCCGTGCGTGACGAGGAGGGCAAAGTTTTTCGTAAGTTGTTTGTTCCGTCTAAAGGCAATGTTCTTGTCGCTGCCGATTACAGTCAAATAGAGCTTAGATTACTTGCACAGTATTCAAGTGACCCCCGCCTTACGGAGGCTTTTGAAAAAGGCGCGGATATTCATACTATGACAGCAGCGGAAGTTTTTGGTGTAAGTGAAAGCGAGGTGACCGATATTATGCGGCGCGGAGCTAAGGCGGTCAACTTCGGGATTATTTACGGAATAAGTGAGTTTGGACTTGCGGCGAGTATCGGTTGCAGTCAAAAAGAAGCCCGTGCATATATGGAGAAATACTTTGAGCGTTTTAGCAGTGTTAAGGATTATCAGAAAAAAATGATAGAAGAGTGCAAGCGTACAGGATATGCGACAACTTTGTTCGGACGCAAGCGCAAAATATCCGAGATTAATGCGGGTAATTACGCACTAAGAGCTTTCGGCGAACGCGCGGCAATCAATATGCCTCTACAAGGCACAGCGGCGGATATTATCAAAATAGCTATGTTGCGGGTGAGTAAAGCACTAGAGAATAAAAAGTCAAAATTGATTTTGCAAGTACATGATGAGCTGATTATTGATGCCGACCCAGCCGAAGCTGATGAGGTCATCAAGATTATAAAGCAAGAGATGGAAGGTGCGTGCAAGCTCAAAGTGCCGCTTGTCGTTGATGCGGGAGTAGGTAAGAATTGGCTTGACGCTAAGTAGTGTAGAGTATAAGTGAGAGTAGTGCAAAATTAGTCAAGCGAAAATATAACAAAGGAATGACGATTTTTTGCTTGATATAATTGAAATTATATGATATTATTAGAGATATGAAAAAACATTCAGTCATTTCATTTTTTTCAGGTTGTGGCGGATTGGATTTAGGTCTAATCGGTGGTTTTTCGTATTTGGGCAAACAATATAAAAAGAATCCCTTTAAGATAATTTTATCAAATGATATAAATGAAAAAGCTACACTTACGCAAAAACATAATTTTAGCGATATAAATGTTGTTTGCGGTGATGTGACAAAACTAGTTGAGAATAATTTACCTTATGCCGACATTTTAATTGGTGGATTTCCGTGCCAAGACTTTAGTTTGGCAGGCAAACAAAGAGGATTAGAAGTTGAGAGAGGGAATTTATACAAGGCAATGGTTACGGCACTTAAAAAAATCAAGCCTAAGGTTTTTTTGGCAGAAAATGTAAAGGGCTTACTTCTTTGGAAAAATGGTCTTGCAATCAATACCATAGTTAATGATTTTGAAGAATGTGGTTATTCGGTGGTGTTTAAGCTACTTAATGCAGCAGACTATGGGGTGCCACAAACAAGGGAAAGAGTTATCATTGTTGGAATAAGAAACGATATTAAAAGAAAATTTAAGTGGCCAGAACCAACTCATTCAAATATGCCGTTGTTAGGATTGACCAAGTGGGTTTCTGTTGAAGAAGCGATTAGAGATTTGGAAGATGAAAAAATTGCAACAAAAATTCCAAACCATCAATATTCAAAAGCGAAAAAAAATAATGGACAAGGAAATAAAGCAGTAGTTGCAAATTTGCCGTCGCCTACTATGAGAGCAGAGCATCATGGCAACATAGAATTTCACTACAAATTGCCTAGGAGATTATCTGCACGAGAAGCAGCACGAATTCAGTCTTTTCCTGACAATTTTGTTTTTTTGAGATCTACAACAGATGCCTATAGACAAATTGGGAATGCCGTCGCACCTGTTTTTGCATGGCATATCGCACAATCATTATTAGAAATATTAGAAACTAAAGAGGAATATGATGAACTCAAAAAGTGTATATAATGAAATATTTGATGACAACCTTATTGTTAAGAGAGTCAAAAATAAACTCCCAAAACTATTCCAACTCGCAGAGCTTGAAAGCTCTCGTGATGGAAAAATCGGAATGGAAATTGGCTCGGTTAGAGAAAGAATTCTAATAGCCTTGCTTATGTTTAAGTATGGCATAGATATTGTTAATTCAACAGTTAGGATTACAGAGCCAGCGGTCGATGTTTTTGTCAAAGGCGAGCCGTTATCAATCAAAACTATCACAACAGCAACTTCAAAGCTAAGAGGTGGTGTAAAATTGATTTGGACGGTTGATGCCCAAAAGGCACTAGAGTTTCAAAACTCATACGCACCAAAGTGTGACATTTTGCTAGTGCAAATTGCATGGAAAAACACGGGTAGATTGTGTCTATTTTCAAAGCACTCTCAAGTCAAAATTTTGGAAAATATTGGTCGAGAAAGATATATCAAACTACCCAAAGCAGGAACAAATCCAAGAGGAGCAGAAATATCACAAGAGGCGTTAAATCTTTTGCTTGAATGTGAAGATACACGAACAATAGAAATCCCATTTATTAGAGATGAGATTGACTATAGAGAGATTTACACAAAATGGCTTGATGCGTGGCGAAAAGAATTTTAGAGCATTGTGCATTTTTCGAGATTAGGTGATAAAGTATACACACACAAAAAAAGGACCGCATTTGTGGCGATCCTTTTTCTACATAAAACGATGTTTATCTTTTGTAAAAAATTATAAATCAATCGTGTGTAGGGCTAATTTAATTGTGATTTCTCCGATCGCTTTGTTATTCGGTCGAATTATCACAGAATTATGAGTGTGTAGGGTTTTGTGTTGAGTGACGGCTTGTGCAGCAACTTTGAGTTTGTTTTTGTGTGCTCTTGCTTGTGCAGCTTTTTACCGGTTTGGTAGTGTTTTTGCTTGTGCAAGCTCTTGTAGCACATGATTCGTTAGGACGATATTGTCCGCCACCTGTTGTTTTAGGAACATTCTTGTTGTTTTTCATAAGTTTTGTTTTTTGTCAACCTCCTGACGCTACTAGTATGGCACGAATGTATAAAAATATACATTCAAATGTAAAAAGTAAAAAGTGAAAGGTGAAAAGTGCGGATAGGGAAGTTGACAAAGACTAATCATTATGTTATTCTATATAAGTGACGCCTAAGCTGGATAATAAAAAGATAGAGAGTATAAGTCCTACCGTGTTAGCTTTTGTCGGGGACGCTGTTTTTAGTTTGTATGTCAGAGGCAAAATTGTGGAAATATGTGACGGCAAGTCGGGATTGGTTACGGCAAAGTGCAATACTCTTGTTAATGCCAAGGCTCAAGCCAAAATGCTGGACAATATTACTGAATATTTGACAGAGGAAGAAAAAGACATTTCCAGGCGGTGCCGCAATACTCATCTTAACAATAAGGCAAAAAACGCTGAACTTATCGAATACAAAGCGTCAACGGCTTTTGAGGGTGTGATTGGTTGGTTGTGGTTAAAGGGCGATGAGGCAAGGGCGGTGGAAATAATGGAAAAAGCAATAAAATAATGAATAACGAATAGCTAATAACGAATAACGGCGGACGAGTTAGATAACTTTAAGCTAAAATAATTTTTCAATCGTTATTCGCTATTCGCTATTCGTTATTAGTTATTCGTTAGTATCACGGAGTAATTATGAGTTTAGCCGACAAAATATTTATCAAAAATTGCGAAGATATTCTAAAAAATGGTTTTTGGGATACCGATATTGCTGTGCGTCCTAAGTGGGAGGACGGTAAGCCTGCACATACGGTCAAAAAATTTGCGATAGTCAATAGGTATGACTTGTCTAAGGAGTTCCCGCTTTTGACTATCAGAAAAACAGCGTTTAATTTTGCGGTTGACGAGTTGCTTTGGATATGGCAAAAAAAATCCAACAATGTCGCTGACCTCAAGAGCAAGATTTGGAATCAATGGACAGACGAGTCGGGCAGTATCGGCAAGGCTTACGGCTATCAGCTAGGAGTCAAGCACGAGTACAAAGAGGGTCAGTTTGACCAAGTTGACAGGATATTGTACGACCTAAAAAACAATCCGTACAGCCGGAGAATTATATCCAATATATATGTCCACGCAGATTTGAAAGATATGAATTTGTATCCGTGCGCATACAGTATGACTTTTAATGTGACGGACGGCAAACTTAACGGCATACTCAATCAACGGTCACAAGATATGGTGGTTGCTAACAATTGGAATGTTTGTCAGTATAGTGTACTGCTTATGATGTTTGCGCAAGTCAGCGGTCTTGAGGCGGGGGAGCTTGTTCATGTTATTGCTGATGCACACATATATGATAGGCATATCCCCGTGGTTGAAAAACTTTTGACCGCTCCTAGGTACAAAGCACCTAAGCTGATAATTGACAAGAGTATCAAGGATTTTTATAAATTTACGGTCGATAGCTTTGAGTTAAAGGGATATAAGTATAGTGAGTTAGGGGAGAAGTTGCCTGTTGCTACTTGACAGAATATTCATCGTCGGATTCGTGCTACGCTCGGTGAGTCGTTTTGGTTGCGTACATTAGAGTACGCGCCCAAAACGACTCACCGAGCGTAGCACGACTGCGACGCGACTATTCTGTCAAAAAAGGAGATGTATGAATACAATTGTTGCAGTTGACGAAAAATGGGGAATCGGATGTGACGGAAAATTGTTATACGATATTCCCGAAGATATGAAGTTTTTTAGAGAGATGACGGACGGCAAAGTTGTTGTGATGGGACTTACTACGCTCAAATCTTTGCCCAACTCTAAGCCTCTCAAAAATAGGGTCAACATAGTCTTGTCTTATGATAAGGACGAAGTATTGGTTGACCCGATTATTGTATGTCACTCTATAGAGGAACTACTCAAAGAAGTCAAAAAATATAAGCCCGAAGATGTTTTTGTTATAGGCGGACAAGCTATATACAGGCAATTACTAGACTATTGCGACACGGCTTATATTACAAAAGTTAAAAGCACAAAAAAAGCCGATACATTTTTTCCAGATGTGGACAAACTTAATAACTGGACTCTAGAGAGCAAATCGGAAGAAAAAGAGCATAACGGATTGAAATATGTTTTTTGTAAATATGTTAGGGTGTAGGGAATAGGGGTTAGTGCGAGTGACCAACTACTCCCTAAAAAAGGATAATTATGAAAATAGAAGGTAAAAATGCGGTAGCCGAGGCGATTAAATCGGGGGCTACAATAGACAGGCTGATTGTGCAAAAGGGTCTTAGCGACCATTCAAGCAATGCCATAATCAACGATGCCAAGAATAAAGGCATTAAGATTTTTTTCAGAGACAAAGAGGCTTTGGATAGAGAGAGCCCTAACGGTCGCCACCAAGGTTTTGTTGCGGATGTTACCGATTTTGGATATTCGGAAGTGTCTAATATCCTAAAGAGTGAGTCTTCTGCAACTCCGCTTATTTTTATTCTTGACGGAATAGAAGACCCCCATAATTTGGGCAGTATCTTAAGGGTAGCCGAATGTAGTGGTGCTAGCGGAGTGGTGATTCCGAGACATAGATCGGTGAGTGTTACCGAGACAGTTGTTAAAGTGTCGGCGGGAGCGGCTGCACATGTTAAAGTCGCCAAAGTTACCAATGTTAATGATGCGATTGACGAGTGCAAAGCGGCGGGTGTTTGGGTATATGCACTTGACGCGGACGGTGATAATATATTTGAAGCAGATTTGAGCAATAGGTCGATTGCTTTTGTCGTAGGCGGTGAGGGCAAGGGAGTAACACCGCTTACACGCAAAAAATGCGACGGCGTATTAAGTATCCCTATGTACGGCAAGGTTGGGTCGCTCAATGCCTCGGTCGCAGCGGGTGTTGCGGCTTTTGCGGCAAGAGCGGCGGGCGGCAAAAAAAGCGGCGGTAACAGCAAAAACAAGGGGAAGCAGTTTAGAGATATTTTTGCCGAGGCAAGGAGCAAAGCGGGACTTAGTTTGACAGATGTTGCCGAACTTACAAAAGTCAAAATCAATATGCTGATTAGATACGATGCGGGAGAGCGTATGCCGACATATAAGGCATATCTCAAATTAACCGATATTTTGGGCATAAGCGAAGAAGAATTTGCGATGAGTAGACTAGAGTTTGATAGACGGAAAGCAGAGAAAAAGTCCTAACCTGTGGGGTTGCTTCGTCGCAATCCCACAAAAAGAAAGCTATAACAAAATTCACAGGAGAAACATAAATAACAATGAGAAAACCATTTACAAGAAAGCCCTTTATAGCGGGTAACTGGAAAATGAACAAAACCGTAGCCGAAACTAAAGCATATATCGCCGAGTTTTTGCCGCTTGTAGAGGATGCAGAGGCTGATGTTGCTTTGTGTGTTCCGTTTACCGATATAGCGGTAGCATCAGAAGCTCTTGCAGGTAGCAAGGTTGGTCTTGGTGCACAAAATGTATCATGGGCGGACAAAGGCGCATATACAGGAGAGATAAGTGCCGAAATGCTTGTCGAGGCTGGCGTTAAGTATGTCATTATCGGACACAGCGAGAGACGGGCGATGTTTGGCGATACTGATAAAACGGTCAATATGAGAACTATCGCTGCACTTAAAGCAGGTTTGATTCCTATCCTTTGCGTAGGTGAGACCGAGCAACAAAGAATGACAAACAAAACTAACGCTGTATTAAGAAAGCAAATGAAAGCAGCTTTTGAAAATATCGCAGTAGAGGATGCCGTTAAGGTTATTATTGCGTACGAGCCGATTTGGGCAATAGGTACAGGTAAGACGGCTACCCCCGAAGACGCAGAGGAGACCTGTGCTTTTGTAAGAAGTTTATTTTCAAGAGTTTATAAAAAAGTCGCCGCAAAAAAAGTCAGAGTATTGTACGGCGGAAGTATGAATGCCGCTAACGCAAAAGACCTTATGGCAAAAGAAAACATTGACGGCGGACTTATCGGCGGGGCAAGTTTGGTAGTAGGGGACTTCGTCAAAGTTGTAAAATATTAGTGGATAGTGGTTAGTGATTGGTGGATAGTGTTGATGAGTGTAACAGCTAGTGATAATCCATCAAAACACTAAGTCCTTAACTAATCACTAACCACTAATCACTAGCCACTAAATAATGAAAATCGTTGCTGACAACAAAAAAGCCCGATTCGAGTATTTTGTACTCGATAGTGTGGAGGCAGGTCTTGCACTCAAAGGCTTTGAGGTTAAGTCTATTCGCTTAGGGCAAGTATCTTTGGGCGAGAGTTTTTGTCAGTTGTATAATGGGGAAATGTGGCTTAAAAATTGCCATATCACGCCGTATAAAATGGAAACCATTGTTAAGATTGACCCGCTCCGTGACCGCAAGTTGCTTATGCACAAAAACGAAATAAATAAACTGGGTGGTAAAGCACGAGAAAAAGGTTATACGCTTGTTCCGCTCAAAATGTATTTTAAGAACGGTCGTGTCAAGCTAGAGGTTGGGTTATGTCAAGGCAAACAGTTGCACGACAAACGAGACACGATTAAGGAGAGGGACATCAAGAGATTGGCGGAGAGAGAGATAGCTAGATATTAGGTGTTAGGGAATAGGGGATAGGGAGTAGTTGATGGATACTGAGGCAACCACTACTCCCTACCCCCTATTCCCTAATTTCTAATTTTAGGGTATTTTTGGTTGACAACTCCCCAATACTATGATATAATCACATTGTTCCTTATAGACAGCAAGTGTGGGATTAGTCCCATTTAAGAGTCTTAGCGACTGCTTGCCGAGAGGCAATCGAATGTTGGTAACTAAGTGTCAGATATGGCACTATTACTTCTTTTCGCCTTGCTCTCTTTATTAAAAGGGAACAAGGCTTTATTTTTATAAGGAGGTAACAAATAATGGCATCAAAAAAGATTATAGCAGAAAAACAAGAGCAAGTTAAGGATATTCTTGACAAAGTCAACAAGTCCAAAGGCGTTGTGCTTGTTGATTATCGTGGAATGGCATCTACAGCCACCAGCGACCTAAGAAGCGATATGCGTAAAGAGAACATTGAGTACAAGGTACTCAAAAACCGTCTTGTGCTAAGAGCTTTTAAGGAAGCAGGGTATAATGACTTTGACAAAATTCTAGAAGGTCCTACAGCAATTGCTTTCGGATACGATGACCCGACAGCACCGGCTCGTATCTTTAAGAAACACGCTAAGGACGGAATTCCTGCATTTAAGGCAGGTATAGTCGAAGGCAAGGTTATGGACGCTGCGGCTATCGAAGAAGTTGCTAGTATTCCGAGCAAAGAAGTTCTTGTGGCTCAACTACTCGGTATGCTTACAATGCCGCTTAGAGGACTTGCTGTTGCACTTGACCAAATTGCTCAAAAAAAAGCATAAGCGTGATGAATGCGTCTCACGCCGAACTAAATCATTAAATGTCATTGCGAGCGGAGCGAAGCAATCCGCCGTATGAAAAAAATAAGTAAATTGCTTTGTACTATATTCTCCGTATAGAGAGAATATAAAAAAATTAAGGAGTTAATATAAAATACTATGGCTGATACAGCAAAATTATTAGAAGAAATCAAAGGTATGACAGTACTGGAACTTAACGAACTTGTTAAGGCTCTTGAGACAGAATTTGGCGTAAGTGCCGCTGCTATGGCGGTTGCCGCACCGGGTGCAGGCGGAGGAGCTGCTGCAGCTGCCGAAGAAAAAACCGAATTCACAGTTAAACTTAAAGATGTGGGTGCTAACAAAATCAATGTTATCAAAGTTGCTCGCGAAATCACAGGACTTGGTCTTGGCGAAGCTAAGGCTCTTGTTGACGGCGCACCTAGCACAATCAAAGAAGGCGTATCTAAAGCCGCCGCCGAAGAAATGCTTGCTAAGTTTAAGGAAGCAGGTGCAACTGCAGAAATGGTTTAATTCGTCAATTTTTTGTAACAGAATCTAATTACAATTAAAATATACCAAAGCCCCTATCGTTTGTCATTGACAGCGGTGGGGGTTTTGGTATATAATTATAGGCGTATTATGAAAAAACTTAACTTAACACAAAAAATTATCAACGAACATTTGGTTAGCGGTGAAATGATTGCGGGCAGTGAGATTAGTATCCGCATTGACCAAACTTTGACGCAGGATTCTACCGGCACTATGGCTTATCAACAGCTGGAGGCTATGGAGATAGATAAGGTCAAGACCAAACGAAGTGTGGCGTACATAGACCACAACACTTTGCAAAGTGGTTTTGAGAATGCTGACGACCACGCATATATCACTAGCGTGGCACTCAAGCACGGTGTGTATGTGAGCAAGCCGGGTAACGGGATTTGCCACCAAGTGCATATCGAGCGTTTTGGTGTCCCCGGTTATACGCTGACGGGCAGTGATAGCCATACGCCTACAGCGGGCGGCTTGGGTATGCTGGGTATCGGCGCAGGCGGACTTGATGTTGCCCTCAATATGGCAGGTGCACCGCTGTATCTTAATATGCCTAAAGTAATCAATGTAATCCTTACAGGCAGGCTTAGGGCAGGGGTTAGTGCTAAGGATGTAATCTTAGAAGTATTGCGTGTACTTACCGTCAAGGGCGGTGTGGGCGCAGTTATAGAATACACAGGTTCGGGTATCAAAAAGTTATCCGTGCCCGAAAGAGCGACTATTACTAATATGGGTGCAGAGCTTGGTGCGACAACTTCGATTTTTCCGTCTGACCAAAATACGCTAGCTTTCCTTACAGCGCAAGGGCGGGCAGAGGATTATGTTCCGCTTGCACCTGACGAGGGGGCAAAGTACGACAAGAAGGTTAGGATAAATCTTAGTACTCTAACTCCGCTTGCCGCTTGTCCGCACAGTCCAGACAATGTCAAGCCTGTATCGGAGCTGACTAAGATTAAGGTTGACCAAGTTTGCGTAGGCAGCTGTACCAACGGCTCATATACTGACCTTATGCGCCTTGCGGCTATCCTCAAGGGTAAGACAGTTCATCCCGAAGTCAGTCTTGTTGCAAGTGCGGGCAGTAAGCAGGTTTTTGCTATGCTTGCCGCTAACGGTGCGCTCAAGGATATTATTGATGCAGGTGCGAGGATACTTGAGTGTGCTTGCGGTCCGTGTATCGGAATGGGACAGTCACCCAGGAGTGATGCCGTAAGTGTGCGGACTTTTAACCGTAATTTTTATGCGAGGAGCGGCACAAAATCGGCTGATGTCTATCTTGTCAGTCCCGAGGTTGCGGCTGTTACGGCACTCAATGGGTATCTGACTTGTCCGCTAGGGGTGACTATACCCAAAAAAGCGTATGCGTTGCCACAAAAATTTGCCGTCAATGATAATCTTATTCTTAATCCTGCTAATTTTCCTAATATAGAGGTTGTAAGAGGACCTAATATTAAGCCTTTTCCGAGAGGTAAGGCTTTGGAAAGCAGCGTAGAGGGTGGAGTACTTCTTAAAGTGGGCGACAACATTACTACCGACCACATTATGCCGTCAGACAGCAAGTTGTTGCCTTTTAGGAGTAATGTGCCGCATTTGGCTAACTTCTGTTTTGCACCCGTTGACCCTGACTTTGGTAAGAGAGCGATGGCGGCGGACAGCGGATTTGTTTTAGGCGGACATAACTACGGTCAGGGCAGTAGCCGTGAGCATGCGGCACTTGTTCCGCTGTATTTGGGTATTCGTGCTGTAATTACAAAAAGTTTTGCCCGTATCCATAAGGATAACCTTATCAATAGCGGAATAATGCCTCTTGTACTAGTCAACGAAAAAGACTATGACAAAATAGATGCGGAAGATAAGCTGGTTATTGATAACGCCGCCGAACAAGTCAAAAAAGGCAGCAGAATAACTGTCCGTAACCTCACTAAAAACATCAACATACTCACAGATATGCCCCTAACCGAAAGACAAAAATCCTTCATACTAGCAGGCGGTGTCCTTAACGCGGCTCGGGGGTAGTCTATGAGAATATCGACAAAAGGCAGATACGGGCTTGCTGTTATGGTTGTTTTGGGGCAGGCGGAGAATGGTGTTACAGC
>Ga0123355_10014206_pt1 | contig 12438 bp, 6 predicted proteins | sample TergutEmb28metaG_3_FD_89872 | JGI IMG/M metagenome (GOLD analysis project Ga0123355, IMG submission 89872) | Embiratermes neotenicus P1 segment gut microbial communities from Petit-Saut dam, French Guiana - Emb289 P1 | ecosystem: Host-associated > Arthropoda: Insects > Digestive system > Gut ...
AAAATTCACGCATGCGCACTAAGGTTCAAGGTCGGCTCATGCAAGCGCGCTAGATTATAATCCATCAGGTGTTCGCATAAAAAAATACGGTCGGATACTTTTCTAACAGACCTCGTACATTTTTTAACACCTAGCATTTACGCATTGATTCTTATAATAAAACCAGCTAGATGTATTAATTTCTCAAATTTGTTTTTGGAATAAAATGTACAAGTTTTGGACAGAGAAAGTGTCCAAAACATGTAGAGTTTTATTCCAAAAATAAATTTGAAAAATTAGTGCATCTGGTTGTTTTTATTATAAGAATTTATCACGATGCACAGTCACCTGAACATCAGATTTACACATTGCTTGGGATGCGGCCATCTGCCTCTGAAGTTGAGTTTATCCACACATACTTCAATTTTTCAGCATTAAACAGATATTTTTCCCTCCATTTATCATTTTCAACTGCATATGGTGAGACCCATGACTGGCAAAACCGTCTTTGGCAGTAGATTATTGTAATGTATATAAATTAACATTACTTAGGCTATCTTCTTAATGACTCTAGAGGATTTTGTGCTGCCCGCAAAAGTACCAGAGTTTCACTTATAACTCTGACATGACTACTTGCCATAGGCTTGTGCATTTGGTGATGCAACCAGTAATGAAAATGTGTTTGGTTCTTATGGCCTACTTGCTGAAAACTGCTCGTGCTGACTAACTAGACCTAACAGATACATACATAAAACTTGCAGCTTTATTGCTAATGCTCTGATTACGGAAATAAATGTATGTGATGTGCCAGTAAGTGTGTTCTTAGAGGAGAAAAGGGAAATTTAGGTTCGTGCTAGTTGTTGCACCTTGTGGTCATTTCAATATTCTCTCCACCGGCATCAGGTCATTGTGTTGTGAACTGCAGTCTTGCAACTTTTTAGCTTCTCATGTGGGTGTAGCTGAAGAATCCATTCTTCTGGGACATGATGTTGCATTATTGACTTTCTTTACTCCTTATGTGATGTAAACTGTGTCCCTTGTTTTACATTGTTCTTCAAGAAGCAGGTTCAAAGAGAGCACAAGATGTTAAAGAGTCAATAATCTTTGATGAGTACATGCTGCTCTACTGTTCTTGCAACATTTCCCAACTCACCCACCAGTTTTGTAGGTACCTGCTCGAAGAAACATGGGCTGTGTGGTTTCCTTTTTAATCTTCGCTTTCCATCATAAAGATAGAGCAAAGCCAAACACAGCTTGTGGGTATTTTATTGCTAAGGAGCTTTATTCATATAGCTAAGATAAGATACTGTATGTGAATAAAGCTCCTTAGCAATAAAATTTAGACGTGCCATGAGGCCCACCCAGCCTCCTGTACAATGGGTACCAGGTCTTTCCCGGGGGTAAATTGCGGGCGGGGCGTGCTGCTGACCACTCACCCCCTTCTAGTGCCGTGGTCATGGAAGAGTAGAGCTATACATCTACCCACCCTCTGGGCCTGTAACGGGATCAGTTTACCTTTTTTTAGCAATAAAATATCCTCAAGTTGTGTTTGACTTTGCTGTACCTATTTTTATGATTGTATGCAGCACAATGGGGATTGCTGACTTAAGAGTTCCCTTTCCATCATTGCAGTTTTAATGCTATCCATGAATGTTGGGCTATAATTAATATTTTTTACAACTCATTTTTCAGGTGGTTGGAAGTTCATGATTCCCATAATCACAATAATGGGGTATGTGGTAAGTGATGTGTGTGTTTCAGAATGAAACCTACTACAGAGTGATAACAGAGAATATTACTGCTTCTGTTTGTTACAAAATAAGCCAGTAATTTCAGTTTGCATATTACTTTAAAAAAGAACAAAGCAACAAGGAATTACATCAGTCATCTCTGGTTGATACTCTTCTCTTTGAAGTTTTATGTTATATGCATTTAAATATGCATTATTTGTACATTATGTTCTGTGGGTGGTAGCAAGTGCGCATTTACAAACCAAAGGATGGAAACTGATTACAATTTCAATATCGATGTGGGCAACTAGTATATTTATTTTATTGCTGGCATGTGTTTTAACTGATGATGGTATAAAGGTGTTTATTTTAATACTAATGAAGTTTTTCTCAGTATGATAGTGAAATTCTTGCAGTACAACTGCCAAATATTGCAGGCAAGAGAGTGAAGAAATTATAATGAAACCTTTTCGGACTGCCACTGCCTCTTCCTCCAGATGCTACTGAATCTGAGATTTTGTGAAAGCAGTGTTGTGAAGAGTTTCTACAAAATTTAGTGTATCATTTTGTTTGGGCATAGAAATTATGGAGACAGGCTGGATGACCAAGGAATCATGGTTCAATTCCTTGCAGGGGCAAGTCATTTTTCTCTTCTCTGCATCATATAGACTGACCCTGGGACTCACCCAACCTCATACTCATTGGGTACTGGGGCTTCTTTTGCTGGATGCACAGTTATTAGTGCATGAAACTGAACACACCCTCTAGTGCAGAGGTGAAGAATGAGTACAACTGTACTTACTTCCATTCCACACAATGCCTTCATAGCATACACTCAGAAAACTTTATGTTGGAGTTAGTTTGTCATGAACAGATTTCCTTTTTGCCGAATTACCAGTGGTAGTTAGTTGATAGCACCCCTGTCACATGTTCTGTGTATTGAATTTGTGTACTGATTGAGTGTTTAAATGGAATGTCAACATTTTCGCTACAGTTACACTACTTGCAAGTGACAGAAACCAGGGATGCATAATGTTGAGCAGTACCATTGTTTGTAGGCATGTTCACAAAATTTCAAAAAGTGGCTGTTAGCTCTGTCATGTCTGTCCATTTGTCCGCCTGCCTGCCTCTTCGAATGGAACAGTTCAGTTCTTAATGGACATGTTATGAAATTTGATATTTGAGTATTTCTTTGAAAACCTGTTAAGAATATTCAAGTTGGATTATAATGTGACAAGAATGAGAGGTACTTTACAAGAGACCTGTGTACATTGATGGTAATATCTTGCTAAATTCTTCTTAGAATGGGAAATGTTTTAGGCAAGAGTTGTAGAGAAAATCAAAACACGGATTTTCATATTCAGTAGCTTTATTTCTGCAAATTATGCCACTTATGAGATAATGTGGAAAAATATGGTAGAGCCAAACCATATAATGTGGCAGAGATGTAAGAATACAGACACACAATCTTAATATTTCATATTTGCTGCTTTTCTACAGCAACATAAGTTTTGCCAACATGCCCCAATGTTACATTATGTGTACATTGTGTGTCTTGTTAGTTATAAATCCAGTGTGTTCAGAAGAAAATTTGTGCGTGCGATTTTCTTCCTTTGTTGTGATACTACTGAACTTTTAAAAAGTACAGCGCTTTATTTTCTTACACTCCTGCCTATACAAAGTATATATATATGCATATAGTACCTACTTCATTTTCACAAGTTATCAGTAGTTAAATGAAGTAAGTGCCAAAAACTTGCTAGTGGCAGCCCTGTATGCTATGTATTTATACAGGTTTCATTGTAATGCCATGTCATGTGTGTCAGTATATATTTATATTGCTGTTTTAGTTTGACCATGTGGATTTATCTCCAAACACTGTTGTCTGATTTTTGTATTGGAGTATGAAATAATTGGATCCAGCTCACATGAGAGCGCCTGTATAAATTATTTCGGTGTCAAAGCAGTATACATCGGTATTTAAACCTAATCATTTTCTTTCCTGATCTAATATTCCTGCTAAATGTGTAGAGCGACAGCTTGATATTTTTTGTGTATAGACTTAAAGATAAGTATGTTTTTAAGTCATTAAGGTACATATATTGTGGTTGAAGGATGAAAATAATAATATATAAAAATAGAAAATAATATTTTTGTCTTCAAGAGAGTATACAATCTGAAAGAAATATTTTGCTGAAAGGAGCATTTGTAAATATCAAAATGAAGACCAGATTTGTATCATAGTTCTTGATCTGGTCTAATATTTACCTGCTCAGTGAATTCAGTCATGAATTTAGGTACAGAATTTGGTGCTTTATTTTCATATGCCTTAAATACAAAGCTCCTTGAAGCCAAGATGAGTTTGTGGGTGATATGAATGATGCACAGCAGAAAAACTGAGTTTCTTATTTTGTGTATATGTGAATCTGTGCAAGTCCTGTGCTTTCATTTCTGTGAATGATAACGTAACGCTCTTTAACGTATGCCATGCAGACGCTCGTTCAGCCATATTGTCGACATGGTCTGAAGAACCTTTCTTGCACATTGATGGCACAGCAGGGCCTGTGTTGCACTGGAAAAGTTTGGAATTGCTGCAGTTTAAGTGAGGAGAAAAGGTATTAACTACTGGGGGGGGGATCACATTATAATACAGCTGACAAAATTGACTACGTGGACATTGCTTGATACATGTTGCTTATTAAGGCAGATGATTTGACTGAGATACATGTTCAGCATATTGTGGCAGCTTTTGTAGTGTACTGACAGCTGACTAAACAAGTTTCAGGTATTTACTGTACCACCGTACCGCTTGAAAAAAGCATGAAAAACAGTTGTGAAATACAGTGAAATTCTTCATATCTTTATTCAATCATTGTAAGAAATTACAAATATTTTACTGAAATAACTACACAGAACACAAATTTGTGTTCACATTCCATATTTTTGGATTTTTGTATTGATTTTTCCTAATTGTTTGTGGTAGCTTTTGGTACCGGGAGACACAAAATGCAATTTGACTTCATTAAACTTCATAGTGTATGAGTCAAGAAACATAAGCTAAACGATATCTCATTCATGTCAATTTAAAGGGTACCAACTGCTCATCTGAGCAGCCAAATCTTTCATTCCTTTTATCATCCGTGTATGATCTAGCTGTAGTGTGGCCGCGTTTTAACATTGGTAGAAAAGTAACATAATATGAATACTGAGACATAATGTTTCAGAAACATCAGACTTTGCAGCAGAAGGCACTTGTATAGTCTGAATATGCCATTTCTTCTATATCCATCATTCGGATCATCATAAACATGTAAGGAACAAGGCATACTTGGCATTTGGCTGTAGTAATACTTACCTTGTAGTAACAGAGAAGAGAGAAATTGGTACTGTAGTTGAGTTGTATTTTTTAAATAATCTTTACATTGTAAATGTTTTATCTGTATCTGAGATAAGTTTTAATTCCTTTCATATTATTAATATTAGTTTTTATATACGAATATAACATTGTAATTTAGTTTAGGGAAAATATGTCTGTGCATTGTGTTTTGTCATCCTCTTTTAATGTGGCACAAAATTCTCGCTATATGATGCAGTTGTTGATGTATTTAAAAGATGACTGTTACCTGTGTAATTTTTACATAATTGCCAAGGCATAAAGCATGAAGACATAATTACAGTTTTTTAGCTTTTGAGTCAATTGTTTCAGAAGCTTCCAAATCAAACTGGGCAGAATGGCAGTAATTTCTTGTGTAATGAATGTGTTCTCGACAGTCAATAAAAGAGCCACAAATTGGCTTGTCTACATTTGTGGCAGTTAGAACTAGTACGACCTTCAGCTCCTATTGCTTGGTCAAACTTAAACTGTCTGCCAGATTTCACCATGTTACCAGTGGATTCTTGAGTACTGTTTCAGATAATGCAGCATGCTGTGGAGACCTACAGTACTGCTGTAATAGCAGAAATGGATTAATTTGCATTATAACAACTGACGTAGATTTTCATGCAGCTTTTGTAAAAAATGTGTGCAGGCAGCATACTTTGTGTGGATCATTTTTTAAATTTATTATTCATGAAGTGAGGCATTAATCATACTCGGAGAGCTCGTTTCGATTTCTGCCTGCCATTGCATATGAAATTTGAAGAATTGTTGGTGAATTTGCCGATACAAGGCTTAAGCTGATACATGAAGTTGACAATAAGAATAACTTTTTGATTCTCACAGTTGTGTTGCTGAAGATGCTGTCTTCGGAGATATGAGCCAGTGACAATGCCATATCAATGAAGAACCAAGTCTTATAACTTAACGCATGCAGGCACCTGTTGATCTAGGAGAATGTTTTCTTGATTGCTAAATTAACTAAATACATGTTCTGCCCATGTAGCATCCAGAAATATTATGGTGCTTGTGCTTTAAATCAGCCCTTGTTTTGCTGTCCACACGCATGCAGTATTTAAAGTAATACTTGTTTTTGTCTCCTTTTTCTTATTAGGAAAAGTTGGTAACAGCTGTATTTTAATTTTCAAGAACAGAGCATGCACAATGCACACAAGAGGAAGTAAATAATAAAAACGCTAGTTGTATTGTAAGTGCTTAGAGATAAATAAAACTTCACCTTTTATATAATAAGGTTTAAGTTACTTTGGAAACTGAGACAAATGACATCCTTATCATGGAAGGAATTTCGGGGGGGGTCTAAACCCCCCCGAAATTCCGAAGGCCCGCCAAAATCGTGCCAAACTCAACCTGATTGTGAAAACTGTTAAAAATCACTGAATTTAGGATGCCAACACACCAAGATGTTTGGAAAAAAGGCAGTAAAATTCTAAAACTACCTAGGTTCGCAATTGTTTTACATTAGCAATGACAGATAAATTGGTTATCATCATAAATAGTCCTAAAGTACCAAACATTAAGAAAATTTTACTGTATGAAATGAAATTTCTTGTGCCAAATTCCAGCTGACTCCAGAACCCCTGACTAGGGGGCTACCGCCCCCAGATCCCCATTCTCTCTGTCCTCAACTGAATTTGTTGAACCCCCCCCCCGGAACAAAATTCCTGGGTACGCCACTGGTACCTCAGTAGGAGTTACAGGATTAACAGTATATACACACACACACACATGTACTATATAATTAAATAAAATTATACATTTATGTTTGTAGGGTGGTTAGTGGTTTGAATTCTGATATATGTAAAAGTTGAGTTACATAAAGTTTTGTGGAATGGAACCCTACTGTAAGTGAAGGACTGTTTCTGTAGCTTCTACCTGTATTTTTCATGCATATGAAACCCTGTCTCAGCATAAGGGAAAAGAGGGCAAAGAAAAGTACATAGCGAGAAGCTTCACAATGTGTGCGCTTCAATGAAAGTTACTAAATTATTAAACTGAGAGGCATGAGATGGCTGGATGATGTAGCAAGCATGAGAAGGTAAGTGGTGCATACAGAGTTGAAGCATGAGGAGTAAAAGGATTATACCTTCTGAAGAAGTGACCATGAATAGATATATATTTCTTATAACACTGTTTATGTTTAGTTGATTGCTTGGTACATTGCAGTTGTCATATTGCTAGTAACAGTGATTGGTTTTCTGCATTTGCTTGTAGTTTTCCCATCCACCACTTAATTCTCTCTGTGGATAATTTCATGCATGTTGGGGTAGCCCTTCACCAAAATTATGTATAATGTAAAATATGGTACAGTATAATTAATTAATCTGTCACGTGTTAATTTGTAAAGTTTTGTAGATTATTTTATTCGTCATCATTATGTCAGGATACACTAATTCAGCCATGCAGGCAACATACCTTATTACTAATAGGAAATATTATCTTACTTCCTGATACATATTACTTGTAATTTTAATATTAACTCCCAATTAGAGATTTCTGCTGTTGTGTTCCCGTAACATTTTATTTGGTGTTTATAACTTATATTCCTTCCAAGGTGGGAACATAAAATTCGTGGATGGTTTCATTGTGTAGTCACCTGAGATTGCATCGAGTTCAGCATCATGGTAGATGGAATGTATTACTGATTTTGTCACTCCAGGAGTGAAGTTCTTGGTAAGGTCTGAAAAGTAAGGTGGTGTGAAGTGTAAATTTCTTGATATAATGATTTAAAAGTGTCAGAATTTGCACAAATAAAATAAATTTGGATCAGAACTCACCTGTGATGTCTGCAGATAATGTAGGGTTAGCAGGTATTTCATGTGAAACCATTTTGCGCCTTTCTTTACTGATTTCCAGTCTCCTGAGAAATTCCCTAGTGATCTCATGGATCTCTTTCCCATCCAATGACACTAAGCAGTAAAAGTAAAATATGAGTATGTTACAGATTTATGGACACTTGACTTAGGAAGATGTATATGCTGTCCACAAATTTTAGCTATGTGTTATTAATTTTATAAAAGTATTACATGGCTGGCATGCTGGTTGAAAGTGTAGAGAAGGTTAAGCTGGGTGCGGTAACTTTCTAGCATAATATCCTCGTAACTTCTGTTTTATCAGTATATTGCAGTTTTGTTACATAGTGATAATCACCTAACTTTCTTGAACATGTTATGAGGCTTTCCCTGTACTTTCGATGTGAACACACTGGGTTCCCGTGTAACTCGAGATTGGTAAGGTGATCCCATAGGGACACAGCCTGTGTTAGATCTGTCATGTCAGTAAGGCAGTTACGTTGAGCTATAAGCCATTGCAGTTCATGTAGGCACTTTAAGTCAGCAACTGATGTCAGACCATTAGCAGTAACGTCTAAAATGTGCAGGCATTTCTGAAATGTAAGAAATAAAATATTAGTTTTTTATTTTGGTACTGTTTTGCCATTTCTGAAGATTCCAGTATGTGAAGTATTATGACACTTGATCTGTGAGCTTTGTAAAAATAATGACAGTACCTGAAATTTGCCTGGCCTGTGAATTAGATTTTCAGATCACAGTAAAGTCATCCCTCTACATATAATTAAGACATGGAAGAGGAGGTATAGGTCTGCCCATTCTTAAACTCGGCACTAGATGAGAGTGAGTGGTCACCTTCACACCCTGGCTGCTTTACCCTCATGGAAAGAGACCTCACATTATTTATTGAACAGGGAGCTTGGATGGACCATCGAGTTGGTTTGGGTTTGTTGGAGAAAAGAGAAATCTTCTGCTCTGGCTTGGTATCCAATCCCATTTCCTCCTGTATCCATTCTGCAGCCTAGTCATTGTAACAGCCACATCCTTCCACCTTATGAACCTCTAGATATTTGCAGAGTATTATTTCTTGTCCACTGCATTGCACATAACACTTTTATGCCTACTGATGTGTTTCAGTGCTAGCATGTATCATCGTCAGTGTACAATGGTGAGTGTGGAAATGCATTTGTAGACAGAATAGTGTTAAATGCAAGGCAGTGGACCAGAATAATACTTTACAGCATGATACACACAGTATGTGTGGAATAAAATTTAGAAATTTTTTTTCCACAGCATGCTACTTTTCACAGAATTGCGTGTTTTTTTGGTAAACATACAGAAAGACCTTCCATAGTTCTTGGATCAAAGTGTATAGTTTCTCCTTGAGGCAACTGCTGATTTTGTATGTGCAGCTCTTCCAGATTGTGTAGCTTATCCAAGCCCTCGATTACAGTAATGCAGTTCCATCCTAAGTATCTGCAGACACACACATATCAGAATTTGTACTGTATATCAAGCAGTTTTTACAAACCGTAATTTACACTTGTGTAAGGTAAGAAGAAGAACAGGCTGCTTTCTTTAAAGACCCAGTCCATACCTTGCAGTAAACACTTTTCATCTTGTTTATAAAAACCAATCAGTTAATGTTGTACAGGGCAGAAGTTGCCGTTTATTCTGAGATAAATACAAAACACATAAATGCAGTGCGGGCAGAGAGTACAGTTCTTGAATGTTAAACCTGTTGGTGCGTCATGTAACCAGTAGGCTTTAAAAGGTTAAAGAGCATGTTCAAACCTCTGAAAGTTAAGTGTACAGTCTATCAGCGTTGCCATGGTGTCGGGGGGGTTTGGAGAGTGGGGGGACCATGAGCACATTGTGGCAGTTCCAACAGGCAGTGTGTGGTTAGTGTAGCACAGAGTGCATGTTGGAATTGAATGGCATGTCTTAATGATACTAAATTTAGCAAATTTGGTCTGGTTTTGAAGGATAAGTTTTTTTTATGAATTTACTAAGCACTTTCGTGCCGAATGTTGGGTGTTGATAAAGGCGATGAATGGCATTCCTTATGCAAGTTGCATTTAAATTCTGGTCTCTTGCATATCTTGTCTTAGACGACTGTACCAAAGTCTTAAAATGATGAAATTATTTGTGCACAGACTGTTGCTTGACTACACACACACACACACACAACTTTTTTTTTGTATTTCTGTGTACGATTGTGAAATTTCAGTACACGTAGATTTGAACGGCATTTAAAATACTGAAGGTGATGGACACTTGGAATTCCAATCTGTCATTAATAAGAAATATTTTACAGGCATGAAAATGGTTTGTACTGCTGATAATGTATCCAAACTGGATGCAGAAAGAAATGTTTGTTCTCCCCACCTCTCTCTCTCTCTCTCTCTGTCTGTATGTCTCTCTCCCCCCCCCCCCCCCCCCCCCTTCTTTTGTTTTTCCCCCTCCCCCCCCCCCCCCCACTTGCTTGTGTGTGTGTGTGCGTGCGCATATGCTTGGGATGCATTGTAGTTGTGCTGTGGAGTGTAGTGATCAGGAGCACACCATGTTATTCAGGACCTCTGTACCATAGCAACCCATTGTTTTAGCTCCCAGATTCTGTGTTTTCCCTTCCATACTTTGGATTTTGGGACTTAATTCACATACCATTTGATGTAATACTTAGATCATGACCAAAAATTACTGATAACTGGCCAGGTATGATCCATCTGCATTATAGTCCTGTAAATGCTTACACATTACTGTGTTTTGAAATAGGTCACAAATTCTGTCACTCTTTCTGAATATACCACAAGATTTTATCTTGGATGATGCAGTGTAAAGCTTTCAGAAGACGGGACATGGAAGGACATTTTACCATGTCCTTCAATTTACTGCTGCAGGTAGTTCATCCCCCCCACCCTTTCAGGCAAGGTTTCACACAGGCTTCACCCACAGGGATTTTAGATGCAGCTTTAACTTTCAACTGTAAACGTGCAAAGAAAATACCCTTTTACTAGAAAATTGTCCCCTCCTCTTCCCAAGGCAGTAGTGATGTTATGGTGAAGCTGGCATCTAATGTTCTGGAGACTCTCCACCTCCAACATTAGTGGATGATGCTGTGAATCATATGGCCACACATACTGATGTCCAGAAAGCATGTTCTTCGAGCACAGAATCCTGGCCAGGTATCACCTGGGAAAACAGTGGGTGAATTTATTGAGGCACTCATCACCGTATTTCGTATTCATTAACCCAAACACTGGGATATTAGCTGTCTTATTTTTTATGTCCCCTTTTGCAGTGCATGTGTGGTAGTTAATGGTACGGTTCAACGCCTTTAATCCAGAAGCTGATAATCTGAAAATCCTGATATTTTTGCAGTTGAAAATAGCCCAAGAATGGAAGTTTCAACATCCAGATCCCAGGGGCACACTCCAAAAACCCTCCAAGTATGTCTGTACAATGACTTGTGATATCTCCTGACCCCCTGTCTTCTACTCCATCACCTTCCTCAGCTTTGAAGACTCCTGGTCCATCAGCATCCCTGGTAGAAACTGAAGACACACCAGAAAACAGAAAGTGACCGTGATGCCCTTCAACCAGCTTCTGCAGGAGATACTCAAGTGGAATACTCATCTGATAAGTTGTGTGGCACAAATATAGGGGCAGTTACAAAATTTACTGTATGAACTGCGATCAATAGAGGTACTGTTCGATAAACCAGCACCTAATACCTGCCCAGTCCTATGGGTGCTGGATTAACCTTTCCAAGCCTAGCAGTTACTGTATGTACCATCAGGTTTAACATTCAGAAATTCTATATTCTGCTTACAAAATGTGTTTATGTTTTGTATGTAGCTCAAACAGATGGTAACTTTCGCCATATACAGCATTAACTGATCGGTTTTTATAACTGAGATGGCGAGTGTTTACTGCGTGATGCATACATAGCATTTATATAAAACAGATTGTGTTTCATCCTTAAAGGTTAAAGGAATTATCCTGTACCTGGTTCCGTCACCACATGTACTGCTGTCTGCTATTTTTACGTACTAAGCCATTCCACCAAATAACCAGGAACAGCATTTGCATTTGAGATTTCAAGTTTTCATGTTGTGACTGAGATGGAGACTAGGGTGACACTCACTGTGTAATCCTGTAGGAATGTATGTGTGTTTTGGAGGAGTCTGCTACCTCCATCTTCAATGTAGAAGGTACATTTCTGACTGGCTACAAAGCATTGCAGTGCCATGGAGGTAGTTCTTCAGAGTTTCCTTCTCTGTATGCTGGAAAGGAAGCTGTGATGCTGCTCCATACTCTCAACAGCATTGTTATTTACACGTGTCTGAGTGTTTGGGAACATGACAAGATAGTTGACTGTTAAATTATTACTTTATGGCATAATTTATGCTAGATTAGGTTTCTGCTTACCTTTCTTTTAGTGCCTGTACAATTTTCAGTGCTGCATTAGTGGCAGCTTCTCCCACAGTGTAAATGAAGCCTGTGCTCTTTTGGGATTTTACACAGCGTAGAATGGTAGTTTGCT
>Ga0123355_10014207_pt1 | contig 12438 bp, 9 predicted proteins | sample TergutEmb28metaG_3_FD_89872 | JGI IMG/M metagenome (GOLD analysis project Ga0123355, IMG submission 89872) | Embiratermes neotenicus P1 segment gut microbial communities from Petit-Saut dam, French Guiana - Emb289 P1 | ecosystem: Host-associated > Arthropoda: Insects > Digestive system > Gut ...
CATCAACAAGGCACGCAGACATAACCTGAACACCCAAACGCATGCCGTCACAACACCAAATATAGAATACTAGCAACTTCAATACTAGGAACATAACGCTCCCTGAGGATGGTCCAGAAGGACTGAAACATGTAGGAGTAACGACGAATTTTAAACAAAGTGATATGCTTTAAAGTGTTAATTGTAAATAAATATTTTAAAAACATATAACAGTGCAATTAGTTGGCCAATATCCAATCAGGGCTAATATTGTTTCGAAAGACTGGCTATCCTTATTTTGGGACGCTTACTTACTTATTTACTTACTTGCTGCATAGAGCAGAGTCCTTCTTGAGAAGCTAACCGGTTTTCAGCTAGTCAAGAAATTCCCCACATTTTATGGAACCCGAAGGTTCATTACCTCATATCACAAGTGCCCGCCACCTGTCCCTATCCTAAGCCAGCTCGATCCAGTCAACACCCCCACATCCCACTTCCTGAATGTCTATCTTAATATTATCCTCCCATCTACGCCTGGGTTTCCCAGGTGGTCTCTTTCCATCAGTTTTTTCCCCCATCAAAACTGTGTACGCCTCTCCTCTCCCCATACGCGCTACATGCCCCGGCCATCTCATTCTTCTCGGTTTTTTTTCACCCGAACAATACTGGGTGAGTAGAACTCGTGCATATCATTAAGCTCCTCACTGTGTAGTTTTCTCCACTCCCCTGTTACCTCGTCCCTCTTAGGCCCAAATATTCTCCTCAACACTCTGTTCTCAAACACCTTCAGCCTACGTTCCTCCCCCAGTATGAGCGACCAAGTTTCACATCCATACACAAAAATGGCAAAATTATAGTTCTGTATATCTGAATCTTTAAATTTTTGAATATCAGACTGGAAGACAAAAGATTCTACACCTAATGATAACAAACATTCCCTGATTTCAACCTGCTCTTAATTTCTTCCTGAATAGAATTTTGATTTGTTAAGGTTGTTCCCAAATTTTAACTGTTACACCCTTTTAAAGGAACTATTATCAGTCTTTATACTGTGACTTCCTTCTGCATTCTGATCTCGAGACATGATCGTATACTTAGTTTTATCAGCGTTTACTTCTAGTCCAGTCTCCTTACTAGCAACTACTAAAGCTTCTGCGTTTTGCTTTATAGTATGTACGCTTCCTCCCAATATATTAACATCATTAGCATAAACCAGCAGCTGATATGTACCATTTAATTTAAATCCATCCTAGTTTGCCTTCTTCAAGGTTAGGCAATCAAAGAAGGAAATTTACAGTGAGATATTAGCAGACTTTTAATAGTGTCTGGATTTTCAAGAAATGAATTCAAGTCATAAGCTTCGTGGAATTTTTATTTATCGTCGATTCTTTGTGTATTATGAAGAATTACTGGAATTTGCTCTTTCTTTTGTTCAATCTTTAAGATGGACATCCCCTTGTGTGATGTTATTATAACTATATAAATTATGACCGGCAACACAACTAAGTTCTGTTGTCTATTAAAGAACCATGTAATTTACGTTTCATTCAGTTCTGTGGGCTGCTAGGCCCCAGATATGGTGGCACTACGAGCCTTCGAAACGTCGGGAACTGCTTACCCGTCGACAAAGCTTAAGTCCCAGAAACTTGAATTTTCAGCAGCACCTCTGTGGGAACATGAAATCACGCAGTGACCCCCTTCTCTCTACATTCTGTTTCTCTGAATTCACCAAAATAAGTATGTGACCTGTTTGAAATTTGCCCATTTACTTTTAGTTTCTTAATTCTGAAAAGTGTGTGGTTCCATTATTTGAGTTCCCGAATTTAACTTGTTATATTTGTTAGATCTGTAGGCAGTGAGTGGAAGCGAAGGCATTGGAAAAGGGATTTTGCCATTATGAACAAAAAGAATTTAGTGGTTCCTTCGGTCCTGCCCATTAACCATTGTCTAACACCAAAGGTGGATTCCTAGATGACGCTGACATCGGATACGTATCAGTTTTGTTAAAATCGCGCAATGGCGGGACGTCTTTTCTTCATATATACAGAAGATTGGAAAGAATATTCAGTTAAAACACAGTGTTGAGAAGAGATGAAATAAAGAGTGTCTAGAGGACTTAATGCCGTGCGCTCTTAACACGGTGCTGCATTACGTGAGGTCGAAATCCTCATTGAAGGAGTAGGTTAAAATGCGTAAATGGAGTGAGCTGACTCTGGACAGATTCCAGTCGTCATGACGGTGGTCGAAATGTCTCCTGCGGAAGAAAAGGGAAAGCTTTGATCGCCGGAATAATATCGTGCCGCGGTCAGAGCCTGTGTGGGTGTAGATTCCCATGCATTATTGCGGCTTTTGTTGCGTGACTCATATTCATGACGTGGTATTCCCCGAGTGCGATGAAACTTAGACGACGGACTTAAGTTTGGAGATAACCGGCACGCTGAAGCCAAGCTGTGCGATAGCACTGTTCAGTGAAAACGGCCCGCGCTTGTCGATTGTCACTGAGTGGGTGTTCATGTTACAAACAGTTAGCGTACTTCCAAGTAAAACGTATTAAATTGCGTTCTTGTTGGCGAGGATGAAACACGTTATAATTTTATCTTGTTCATATCCGTGTGCTAATAACACTATATGAAATCAACACCGTAGAATGCACTCCTATATTATAAAATCGCCACTTTTGTAACACTGCACGTAGCTGCAACTTGTTTCAACCCTTTAAGGGTTATATCGAGGGAGTGTCACTGATACATTCTAGCAGCGTGGATCAACAAAATGAGTCACCAGTTATCAAGCTCAACTTAGCATGCAGTTGCTGTACATAACTTAGTGCGCAACGTGTTGTTGAGCCAAAATTTATGAATCTGACAAAGATGGTCCATTTAATCCCTCATCCAAGCCCCAAACTGTAGGACCACTCCTTGTCGCCTGTCCGCTACTGCTTATTCAATATAATAGCAAACACTCTACGTGCGTGAATGCCGTCTCGTCCACCCACACAGAGATGATGTGTCATTCCGTGGTGAGAGGGACGCATTTAGTACGGAGATATTTATTTGGGTTTCCCACAGTGTCTTTCCCATACAGAATACGTTAGGATGACCTTATATTGAAGGTATTTGATTATATTGTGACTATTTCATTTGGCAATATCTGTACTGTGTTTGTTTTAACTTTTACCATGGTTGTTTTAACTTATTTTGCAATGTATGGGTGTGTATGTGTGGGTTTTCTAATATGTGGGTGTTTTTGTAATATGTGTACTTGTATTTACTGTGTTTTGTAGTGTTTGTACTGTTTTTTTTGTATTGTTTCGTTTATGTATATTCTTATTTGTTTTGTCAGTACTAGTGTAATGGCTACTGCCACCGAGTGACCACTCAGTTGCAGTTAGTAGTAGTAGTAGTAGTAATACAATCAACTACATAGGTACAGTCTCTTTAAATTGTGTAACTTTCATATAGACGTTAGTTGCTTGATGAATACATCAAATTTGCGGATTGAATATAAAAGTGTATTATGCCAAGCGCCTTAACAAAAAAAAAAATAAATTTGTACCAGGGATGAACAAATCCCGGGTGTCAGGTCACCCGGCCGACTAAATTTTGTATGGCAACCGCTGATGTTACGGGCCCTCAGTACCGAACTTGCTGCATGTCACCCTTCTGGCTCCTGTATTTTGAAGTGGCTTACAGATTTCTGGCAAATTTGTGGTCATGTTCTCAACCAGTTCATTCCAGTCATTTTTCTCCGAGACGCGTTATGCTTCTGACTTTTCTAGGTGTGTCATGTGGAGTTTTGTTAGCTGGTTTACTATCCAGAATTTTTTTTTTTTTGACACTCTGCCACCTACCCATCGCATCCTTGTTGATCTGACCATCCTAGCAGAATTTACGTTAAGTCAAAAGCACCTTACAAGAAGCTTTTCCACATGCAATTTTTACCATTGTTTCCAAAGCACTTCGTCCTTAAGTACCCACATTGTCCGAATCTTGGGCTTTTCGGTCCTTTTTCCTACTCACTAATTCCACGCTACAAGGTTGCTTGAACGGTTTGGTCAGGCATTGGTAAAGAAATTCTTGGCTTTTATGGAACACGAAGTTTCTTTGCCCTGTTCACAGAAGCTCCCTTTTTGACGTCTCCTTTGTCAGCTCAGGCCTATTCCAGTGACTTCTGGAGGGCCTGAGACACGAACTCGTGTTCTTATTGCAGGTACAGACTGGAGCCGAGCTATGACAGCAACGATGAGTTCCATGTGCTGCGCAGTGGGTTCCTCAGGGCGCCATACTTATTCGACGACCTGTTGACACCTAACGACTACTGCCTGGAAGTGTTCCAGAATCCAGACACGGGGGAAGAAGAAGTGTTGCCTCTCATATGCTTCGATGACAGCCAGCCTAACGACGCCCCAACACCTATGAAGTACATTCTGTATCCCATCGGTAAGTGGTTACGCTAAAACTTAACAGTAAGACGCGCGCATCTGAGTCTTCAACACTGTCGCAAGCGCACGTAGGCATACAGTAATTTGTATTTCATGAAAAATGAATGATGAAATCCTGTCATAAAATAAACTTTTATTCAATGAAACGGCGACCTACAAAAAGCAGTTTAATAATAAACAGTGAACAGTGACAGAGATAGCACCAACTATTTAATCCAGTGACAGAGAAAAAAAGCGAAAAGTTCCATCGTTCTTTGCTTGCTGCAGCTGGGACAATTAGTGTCATCGAAACGGACATTCCATTACTCACTGTCCTAGTTTCAGTTTCTCCTCGGAACGCTGAAAGTCACGAATTCGGGGAAGGATTTCTCTTGAATTGCAATTGCACGTAGTTTAAAAAGTGTCACTGTGAGATAAAATTAGAAAACTTTCGTATGACAGGACTTGCCACTCCTCCGTTACGTAATATTCGGTGGCTTGATCTCTTCTTATTGGGAAGTCGTCACTCAGATGCTCTATCATTTATCTCTCGTGCTTAAATTTTGTCAGATTACATTGAAGGGAAAAGTTACGCATCAATTATAAAAGTTTTTTTTTTAAATGGGTCACCCTCGTTGGTGTAAAGGTAAAGTGATGCCGTTACAGGCCCGGTGTGGCCCAGTGGGTGGGTAGAGTTATGGCTCTATAGCGCGATCAGAACCTGATGGCACATGGTGACGCACGGGAGGGGAAGTGAAGGGGAAAGATGCGAATGGAGTGGGTAGCCGCTAGTCTTGCACTGTACGTCGGAACACGGTCTATACAATTGCTGTCCGCTAATCCGCACTCCTCGGCTGCCAGCAGTCGACTGAAATGACACCCCCGCCGATTTAAATGGACTCGTCCGTTTCGCTGAAAGACCAAATCTGGTTTCTGCGCGTGTGCCATCACGTTTCGAACGTGCTATACTGTTCGATGACCGCGGCACTAGAAGGGGGTGAGTGGTCAGTAGTACGCCCCGGCCGTACTTTACCCCCGGTAAAGACCCGGTACCCATTTTGCAGGAGGCTGGGTGGGCCCCTGGGCCGGTCTGGACAGGAGGAAAATCTCGTTCCCACCGGGATTCGATCCCGGACCGTCCAGCCCGTAGTCAGTCGCTATACCGACTGAACTACCCTGCCCACTCCCCGTTGGTATAGCAAACACAATAGCTATAAATATTCACAATTAATACCAACTCATGTGTAAATAGTTTTATTTATATGGCAACTATTATCGACGCTAAACTCGGGTCATCATCAGGCCGTGACACAAGAAATTGAAACATATACAGAAACTAAAAGCATAAGTTGGAGATTTCCCACTTTTACATTAAAAAATACATGGCAGGTACAGTACATACAAAATTTATAAATAAAAAACATTTTCAAAAAAAGCCTAAGGGTGTTTAAAATAGCCAATAACTATTCTGTTTAAATAAAAGTTAATAATAAAAATTAAAAAGTTAATAACTATAGTTTTTAACTTTTTTAAAAAATACTTAGGATTTTTAGACTGTTTTTACTTATACATTTTGCACACGTTTTTAATGCTTTTTTAGATTAAAAAGGGGCGATCTCCAGCTTAAGCTTTTGGTTTCTCTATATGATGGCTCGAGTTTAGGGTCGATACTAGCTGTCAAATAAATAAAACTATTTACAAGTGAGTTGGTATTAATTGTGAATATTTATAGATGTTGTGTTAAAGTTCTGTTGAACAGTTTCACCACACTATAAACAAATATGCGCGTATTTGTTCGCGAGATTGTTCCCTTGTACCAGATCACGTTTATTTTTGTGGCTGCTGAGTTGCGAACCTACTTTGGTCAGATGATATACTGAACAATATACATTTGTCTTTATATTTTCTTGGTGCTTTTCTATGTGTTTTGTGATAGAATTAAATGATGACAATGTTGAAATCATGGTGACACAGCTACTATATTGACATGTTCTATATAAGGATATTTTGTTCACTGATATAGGCCCGTATGCTGTGACTGCATGCTTCTGCTGGTAACCAGCCATTGCTGTTTGAATGTGTACAGTACATACAGTTGTGAAATCCTATTTGCTCTGCCGTTATATTGACATGCTCTGTATCAGATAGTGTTGGTAACTGATACATATCGTGATAACACGTTTCAGCTGGCAATCAGCCGGTGCTGTTCACAGATATAAATGTTGGCAATTTGGAATTTCTATTTACACATTCTACTCTACCCATCTCTTAATGCTCACATCCAGTGCCACATCTAGCGGATTGTTAGAGAAGCAATGTTGAAGGGCGCGTATTAAAGTTACAGAGTTTTTTTGTTATCAGTGTGCTGTTCTTACGAATGCTGACGTCTCTGTGTGATATGCGTAATTACAATTCGTGCGCGCGCGTTTGTGTAGCACGCGTAATTAAAAGGGTGTTATTACGTTTAATTTTAGTGTTCGTAAGTAGTGACAGATCACAGCGGGTTAACGAAGCATAATTACAACAAAGCAAGTCTGCACTAATCAAACTTCTGCATGATGTGTGTCCATGCGCGCGTGTGTTTAACGCGCGTAATTACAAGCGTATTGTCACTTAATTTCAATGTTCATGGAAATGTGAGAGATCACATTGGATTAACGAAACATATTTACAACAAATGAAGTCTGTCATTAGGTAAGGAATTCTTTGTTTCCTAGGATCGTTGTGACATCATCTTCAATATTTTACAGTTTCGCCCTAAACATGAAGTCAGAACGATCCCGAAACTTCGGGAAGTACTTACGCAACGAGACGGCATAACATCCCAGAATACTTTAATCTTAAAAAAAATAATAAGCCTGCCGCTGTAAGAATCTCACACATGATATCTATTTGATTATCGTTTTTAACCATACCTTTGTGTTCTACGTAATAGTTCGTCATGTTTTTCGCACAAAGTTATCACAAACTGCGACAGATGTTGACTGGGCCGGAAATAATATAATGACGTTTGTAGCATTTCTTAGCACTCATCATGTTACGTGCATTTTCTTTAATAAGACAGTTATTTGAGATATGACGTCTGTCAGATATGAACAATTTGCAGTGCTGAGTCAAGGCAAAGATATTTGATGCAACTAACAAGTGTCTGCAAGGAATGTGATCTTAGAGTGCAGATAAATCCTACGCATTCGTTCTTTAATTAGACAATTTATTATCGATGTTTTACGTATTATGCGAATATTTCTTGCGATAGAACATTATGGGTATTGTAATTTATGGAAGTATGAAATTTGCTGCACCTGTAGCCGGTGTAGACAATGGCAAAGGTAAGTGATCCCATTACAGGCCCGGTGTGGCCCAGAGGGTGGGTAGAGGTATAGCTCTACTCTTCCATGACCGCGGCACTAGAAGGGGGAGAGTGGTCAGCAGCACTCCCCGGCCGCACTTTACCACCGGGAAAGACCCGGTACCCATTGTACAGGAGGCTGGGTGGGCCCCAGGGCCGGTCTGGACAGGCGGAAAATCTCGTCCCCACCGGGATTCGATCCCGAACCGTCCAGCCGATAGACAGTCGCTATACGGACTGAGCTACCCGGCCCAGTTATAGACAATTGGACACATGAAATATAAACAGCCTGGGTTAGAAAAGGGCACGAAACTGTGATTGAACTTACTGCCTATTCTGAGTACAGTCATCCCCCGAAGTTACGACTAATTGCTTCCAAGACCGACAACGTTAGCCTAGACGACGTGTGGTCGAAAACATTTTCCGATAGACGCAACGTTAAAATCGGGGCAGTGCTTCCAGACAGTCTCTTTGGACCAAAAAATAATGCATACTCATGGAAAATTTACAAAAAAAAATCATGAAATGACTATCACACGAAAATCTCTTGAACTGTAGGCAGGTCATATGGATCATCATCTGCAATGTCCAACGGTACAGGTGGCGATGTACGAGTCTCTGAAGGTGACGTGAAGAAAGCAAGCACTGAAGTCTGGCGATACAAAGACCTCTGCTTCTCCTTCAGAATCTTCTCGTATCAAGGAAGCATCTTCTTAACTGCCTGTCTAGATGCTGCTGATCGCTGCTCGCTCCAATCATTGTCCTCAAACACCCTGTAGCCAGCCATCTTCAGTCAGTCCAAACCCATCAGTGCATCTCAAAACCGTTGTGGTGCTTTCCTTCGGTTCAGGCTCCGGTTCCTCAGCTTTTTGAAGGGTGCTCTGCTTCCGAATTTTAACAAGGTCTGCGAGCGTGATCTTTTGATCGCAGTAATTCAGCTGCTCGAAGACATCTTCAGCATGGGACGTACAGATTTGTGCTTCTGGCTTAGTACGTGGGCTGATCATTTAATTCCGGACTGATTTTTTTTCCGGGAAACTATAATACGTAGCGAAATCCCAACAGTGGGACACGTGGCAAATCTGTACAAGTGTATGTGCAAAACCGGAGGTCGGTATCTCCCCGCATTCGCTCTGTGGAAGCCCTTGGGTGAACGCCTACAGCAGTGTGCGTCGCATTTCACGATGGAGGAGAAAGTGCAGCAGCGTGTGTGCATTGATTTCTGTTTCCGTCTGGGGAAAACTGGTGCTGAAACGTACGAAATGCTGCAAGCAGCTTTCGAAGAGTCCTGCCTAAGTCGATCGAAGACATTTGAATGGTATTCCCGTTTCAAAAGTGGACGCCGATCCTTTGAAGACGACCCCCGCCCAGGCAGGCCTTCCACCTCCCACATAGAGAAGACCGTGGCACGTGTGCGAGAAATCATTCGTGCCGACCGACGTCTGACTATCAGAGAGGTTGCAGAGGAAGTTAGAATAGCATTCTGTACGTGCCAGAAAATTCTAACTGAAGATTTGCGAATGAGACTGTGACAGCGAAATTTGTGTCCCGTCTCCTAACGGCGGAACAGAAGGACGATCGCGTGTCAATTTGCACTGACCTCCGTGATCGAGCCCCAAAACGATCCCAGCTTCACGTTCTCGGTAATCACTGGTGACGAATGCTGGGTTTACGGGTATGACCCGGAAACAAAGCAAATGTCCTCCCAGTGGAGCACATCATCATCCCCTCGACCGAAGAAAGCGCGGCAGGTGAAGTCCACTATCAAGACCATGTTGATTGCGTTCTTCGAATTCTACAAAACAGTCCTGCAACGCCTCCGCGACGCTGTGCGCAGACATCGCCCTGAGAAGTGGCGCTCCGGCAACTGGATCCTGCACCATGACAACGGCCCTGCCCACAGGCCTGTCACCACAAATGAATTTCTGGCGAAACACAACATTCCGTCGTTCCCACAACCTCCCTACTCCCCTGACCTTGCTCCGTGTGGCTTCTTCTTGTTCCCACAACTGAAGAAAACAATGAAAGGTCGCCGATTCGATTGCGTTGAAGATATTCAAGCCAACGCGACGAGACAACTAAGGGTTATTACAAAAAGTGACTACCAGAGGTGCTTTCATCAGTGGCAGGAGCGCTGGAATAAGTGCATACAAGTACAAGGACACTATTTCGAAGGAGACAAGACGAACTAGCCGTTATGTCTACTTATTCACTCACAAAAAATCAGACCCTGAATTAAATGATCAGTCCACATACATTGGTTTTGGGGACCAACGACGTAAGTCGTTGGATGACTGTATTTCAAAAAGAATACATTACAGAAATTAATTACAGCGTATTAATCACGCAAACCGATAGGTATACTGTTCATGTAAAGATTGAGACTTCTACTTGCGAGGTGTCTATTATGAAAGTAGAGCTGACTATCGAATATCCTGAGTGTTATTGTGGTTTTACTCGGTCCATCCAGGAAAATTCCGGGATAGTACCTCGACTGGGCTACGAACTCCTAAGACTTTCAGATTCTTTATTTATGAATTATCTTAATATTCGTCGCTCTTTAATCTTTGTTACTAACAGTGTCTTTGAATAAGTCACACGCTTATATGGGCCTGTACGTATCCTTTTTATTTTGGTCCTGAGTACAGCAGCTTTGCAGCATAGAACGCCTGCATCCTATATGCCTATAGTTTGCACTACCAATAAAGACGTAAAATAATCCATGGGAGGGGGGGGAGATCAGATGTTTGAACAGGCAACATTTTGCAGGTTGTGGGTGATTTGAGTGTAATAAAACAAAACAGGTTAGGAAATCTACACCGATAGTAATAGTTTGGTGCACTGGCTTTCCTGTGGCTAGACATCCCATAAATTATTGTTTAGTTTTATCAATTACATTGCGACTGATAGAGAAAACGTATAGGACATAAAAGGTGTTACTTATTTCTCCGTAATTTTCGTTCGAAATGCCTTTCGACCCAATAAATATGCAGTCACGTTACGTTCTGCGGCATAAAATCAGGTCCCCGGATGCGGGTTGAGTTTTTTGAGTACCCATACAGAGAATAACGAGGAGCTTAATGATCTGTACTCCTCACCCTGTATTGTTGGGGTGATAAAATCGAGAAGAATGAGATGGGCGGAGCATGTAGCACGTGTGGGCGAGAGGAGAGGTGTGTACAGGGTTTTGGTGGGGAAACTTGAAGGAAAGAGACCACTTGGGAGACCCAGGCGTAGATGGGAGGATGATATTAAGATGGATCTTCAGGAAGTGGAATGTGAGTGTATGGACTGGACCGAGCTGGCGGACAGGTGGCGGGCACTTGTGACTGCGGTAATGAATTTTCGGGTTCCATAAAATGCGGGGAATTTCTTGACTAGCTGAAAACCTGTTAGCGTCTCAAGAACGAGTAAGAGTACGAGTGCGTAAATACCATAAAGAGAGTGTTGCTGGTTAATTGTATGTCTTGACTTCAGTTTCGAATATTGTCTACACCTGTGCTTCGAGAGGTCATCTGGGACCACAGGTAGCTGAGTTCCGTTTCGCGTAACACAAAGGAACAGTTCCGGTATCCTGTTACAGACATTTCGTTATCGGAATGTCTGTGCATTGAACCCTTCCTTACATAATACCAGTCAGTACCAACGTTCGCCGACTTACACATTGAAATTTAAGCAACTTCAGACTTAAATTTTTTTAAAAGGTAACAAAATTGAAGTGATAACATTTTTGAAAGGCATGTTGAGTTTTTCCTTGTGGAAATGAAAGCACAATGAGACGAACGTGGCGGAAGAGTACTGCTGGGCTATAACACAGACGGCAGGGCGGCCATGTTGCGGCAGATCAGGTTCCAGTTTGTTGGGGTGCGGATTTCAACCGGACCCACTTGTATGTGTATCTAATACACGTAGTTGACCGTATGGATACTGATTTCCGACTTGCGCTATATTCAACTTACGCTTGACCCTCTGAATGTAACTTCTGCGTAAGTTGGTGCGTATCCGTAAAACTTATGCTCCTATATACTTACGTAGAAGGACCGAGGGAAACTACGAAGAACATGAGACAGAACACTCGATCCCTAATGGGATGTGAATTGAATACCAGATAATCCGACAGTAGAGAAATGGGGAAACAGTCAAGGTCACTTTGAAGACCGAGATCCATTCCCACTGAATGTCCTTGACGTAGTGTGTGGGACCGTGGGCCGGGATAGCGTAGTCGGTATAGCGACGTGCTACGGGCTGGACGGTCCGGAGATCGAATGCGGTAAGGACGAGATTTTGCGCATCCGTCCAGACCGGCCTTGGGGCCAAACCAACCTCCCATACAATGGGTAATGTGTCATTCCGGGGGATAAAAAGGCAGGGATGTGGCTTTAACCAATCACCCTTATCTAGTGCCGAAATTAAAGAAAAAGTGGAGCTATACCTATACTTACTTACGTACTTACTCCATGGTGCAGAGTCCTTGAGAAGCTAACTGGTTTGCACCTGGTCAAGAAACTCCCCGCATTTCACGGAACCCGAAGGTTCATTACCGCACTCACAAGCGTCCGCCACCTGCCTCTATCCTGGGCCAGCCCAATTCAGTCCATATACCCACATCCCACCTCCTGGAGATCCATCCTAATATTATCCACCCATCTACGCCTAGGTCTCCCCAGTGGTCTCCTTCCCTCCGGTTTCC
>Ga0123355_10014209_pt1 | contig 12436 bp, 11 predicted proteins | sample TergutEmb28metaG_3_FD_89872 | JGI IMG/M metagenome (GOLD analysis project Ga0123355, IMG submission 89872) | Embiratermes neotenicus P1 segment gut microbial communities from Petit-Saut dam, French Guiana - Emb289 P1 | ecosystem: Host-associated > Arthropoda: Insects > Digestive system > Gut ...
GCTGCAGGTACAGTTTTTAATACTCCTGATGATGGGTGCTGTGACACCCGAAACATGTAGAGTAGCTTTGCAGTAAATAAATATCTGCATACTGTTGCATCTGTTGGATTTTTATTCACATTAAACAATGTAGTATTATCATATTATAATTAAGAAAACTAAAGATGCTACATTAGTATCAAAAACACAGCATTTTAATTTTATCTGACAACTACTGTTTCTCATTTTCCACCATGTGTATGTGTGGGTGATAGGCAGAGTGGGGTCAGCCAATTAGAAATGGCAAGTAATAGTTGTTAAACAATGCCCCTACATAAATGTCTGCATAAAGGTTCCTATGTGATAGGACTAACTAACTACCTAGCTAACTCACGAAGCAGTCCCTCCTGGAAAGCTACTAGTTCTTCAGCTAGTCAAGACATTCAATTCCCTGCACTTTATGGTACCAACGGTTCACTCTCCTGCCAACAGCCCACACTTGTTCCCATCTTCAACCATATTAATTCAGTCTATACCCTTACGTCCTGGTTTGTACAGAAGTGGTTGAATATATTATCCTCTCATCTCTATGTAGGTTTTCCAAGTTGTCTCTTTCCTTCCTGTTTCCCCATCAAAAGTGTGTATATATTTCTCTTCTCCCACCTACACTGCCATTCATCTCACTTTCCTTGGTTTTATCACCCACACAACATACACTGGGGAGTACAAAACATGATTCTCCTCATTATATCATTTTCTCCCATCTCCTGCTACTTCCTATCTCAAAGTCACAAATACCTTCCTAGCCTATGTTCTTCCCTTAACCTTTTGGCGCCGGAATTATTTTTTTAAATTTTAGCACACCCTGTATATAAAATGTGAATAAAACAGGAACCAAATAGGTTAAAATTTTGAAACAAACTGCAGTTTGAAGAGAAAAAAATGAAGAGTATATACCATGTTTAAAATATTCAGTACCTATATTTGTTGAATAAATATATAAATTGCAAAGTTTAGAGGTTAGCGGTGCGGCACGACCACTATAGTCGTCATTAGGCATCAAAGGGTTAATATGACAGACCAAGTTTCACACCTGTGTGAAACACCAGGCACAGTTACAGTTCTATATATTTTAATCTTTATAATTTTAGACAGCAAACGGGCAGACAAAAGATTCTGGCATACAACAGAACTGGAAACAGTAAGTAGGCAGGCCCAGTGGGGAGTTTTACATCAAAAAATGGAAACAATCTTCTTCACTTTTAGGGCTCTTTCCCCAGGGGTTAAAGGGACAGGTACAAGGCTGACCACTCACCTCTGTCTACTTACAAGTGTAATACATTGGCCATTACTTCCATTACCCCCCATATGTCATCATGGGATGCACACGAGGCAACTTGACCTTTACTGTATGTTGACACGTAATATTATAGCCTCCCACCTACATCAACTTCTCACAAGTGACATTTCTTGGCCAGGTTATGAACATTTGTGTTTCCATATGCATGCCACATGTATATATGTACTCAAGCCCCTCTTTTTTTATTACAGGGTTGAATGTTTATACTGTGAAACTCTGTAATTTTCTCCATTTCACGCTTACTTTAGCTCTCCTAGAGATGGATATTCTACAAGCACTGCTGTTCAGTGCTTTCAATAGGCAGCCTTACACAAGAGTTGGAAACAACATTCCACAACCACACATAATGGTGCTCAGCACCCCTGCTTCACAAACAGCACACTTACAGCAGCAGTACACCTGCTTCACCATCATTCAAGTCTCAAACTTAACATCAACCTGATCAAAGTAGTTTCACAGTTTCGTGGTGTACCTGAGCACCTATGGGAAAATTCCTGCATATTACATGTACATTGGCCACAGCAGCTCCTATCACTTCTTTTACAATGCATTATCACACTCCATTTCGCATCTGACATTGTAATAATACTCGTACATATGAGATGAACTGCATTATTTTGTACATACGAAAACAACAGTAATATAAAACAAACTTACCTTAGACAATAACATGTGCACAAAAACATCAGGAGAAGTCCTCTGGCAAAAAACTCTGCATCAAAGCCCTTTCTATCATACGTTAAATAAAGACTGTGAATATAATACGCACATATAACAACAGAAGTGAGCAGTACGTCAATAGCTACTACTTCCTCCTTGATAAAAACATTAACAGTAACAATGTTTAATGTATCTGTTACACGACCTACGTACACTAACAGTTTCATAATACAGAGAGGTATACAGCTAATGCAGAAGCCAGCATTCCATAAAGATTCCGTAAGGCGAATTCGATACAGCAACGGCAAAGTCATTCGCCTCAAAAACACCTAAGAATAAAAGAGTGGGGTATAAATGCTCAGCTGAATACCACTAAAACTACCAAGTACTGGGAAATGTGCAATAGAATTAACTCACACTGACAAATTTCCTATACAAACGATAAATTACAGTCCACAATAAAACCACTGACAAAACCCATGATGTTACGACGGTGGATGAGAACTGATTGCCACATTCACTGTCATATGTAGAATGTGGGACATTTTTAAACGAAGTGCCTGCTACACTCACGTCTCTTGATGACATTCGCATGCAGATAATGTGCGCAACATGCACCTTGCAACGAGAACCGAGACGATTTGCTCGACTAAGCTACCGAACCCTTCCAGCGAATCCCTAAATTTTATCCACTGCCGTCACTCTGATCCATGGTTAGCACAGACCTTAAACGAGTCGGCCCTTTGTCACTTCAGTTGCATTCCGTGGTTGTATCCTCGACCACAAATTTCAAGCCTCAGACCTATCTTGTGATGGGCTTCGCCGTGTCGAATGTTGCGAATATCTTCATTCTCATTATTTTGCATGACGTCTGTTTTCTACCTAAAAACTACGATCAACCCGAATTATGTCTTATTGAAATTCTAAACTTCATTTTCTTCCGCTCGTTGAACTATTCCGAACCGGTTCAAACTGATCCAGTATGTAAGAGAATAGTTTAATCAACGTAATATTAATATGGATCCTAAAGTTGTAGGATGGGTGTCACATTAGAGGAGAGTTGAAAAACTTGTTTTGCTTCTTGTAGTAAACACACTACCACGTTCCAAAAAATAGAAGGAGTAGATTTCTCCGAAAAGATGGTTTGATTTCTGTTGTACCGCAAACTGTCACATCCTGGATGTTAGTAATCTTCCTGACGAGAAACCTGTGTCACATTGGCGATGATGATTGTAAGTCTGCTGGTATGTTACCGTTTCGATTGGAGAATGGTTACCGACGTATCAGAGGAGCGTGATACCTCTGTCTTTAGAATGAAACAGATGGAAGAGTGCCATCTAAAATTAGGCCCCCCATAAAATTCGTCGTGATTTTGTTCCTGTTGTGGACAGTTGTTTCAGGCTTGGAGGGGTGCGGACACTTCGGTGGGATGACGATTCAGATGTCGACGCCGGATGCAATGTGAAATGCATGCAAGATGTCACGAAGTGGGGAAAGAAACTCTAGTAGAGGGATATTTAATGAAATGGAGCAGAGTGTGCGTATGGCTATCCTGTGCGAGCAAGAGGGCGCAACCAGTGAGGTGGTTCGTGTTGACGTGTGTGTAGTGGTGTTGAAAGGTTGATGTGAAGTTACAAGTTCAATTGAACGTATTATAAAGTGATATAATATGAACGCATTCAAGCGAGATAAAAAGGAAGAAGAAGAGGGTACGTATCAAACTTACGGCATTTATCAGTGGCGCTGTTTCTGGAAATTTAAGTTTGAAGAGTGTCGTAAATTCCATCTTTTGCAGAAAATGTCAGCCTTCACTTACGTTCTTCTAGAATTTGACGCCACGTAATTTGATCAGTAGGCCCTAACGTTTTGATACAAGCTGCTGCTTTCACTCTTATGGTAGAAAAGTGGCAATTTTGTTAGCAACCGTCGGCTGGTAGCTCTGCACGTTGTAGCACGGCGATTTTGTAATATAGTTGACAGGGTGTACGTAAATAAATATAGAGGGAAGCAAACACAAATATCTGAGAAGAAATTGGTACCCATGTTAAAAGACATGTAATGAAATTAAGTTGTGTGTAAGGAATGCAGCAATTTGTGACCACCAGTATTCATGTAGGTTACTCACGTGACACACTGAACATTTCGTTTTGTTTCTTTATACTATAAATACGTTTAAACTTATTTGCAGGAGGTGGAAATCCTTTTCAAAACATCGAGAAGACTACTGTTCTGCAGGAAGCTCGTACTTTTAATGACACTCCTGTGAATCCAAGAAAATGCACGCATATTCTAACCAAAATCTTGTATCTCTTGAACCAGGTAAGTATTCTGACAGTTGAGAGTATTAATTGAAGTTCCTGTATGATGCATAGGGGTAGTGTTTTGCTGTTGAACTGTAAGCTTGTTACTTTCTTATATCCAGTATTCAGTCACAGTAAAATGGCGTGCCTTTCAGCATATTATAAAGATACTAATCAGTTAAGAATCAAAACTTTTTTTTTTTAATTTGTTAAAAATATGGTATTGCTTTGTATAAGGTCATTATTTTCTTCCGACATGTTGGTCACTTTTTGCTGCTATCCCACTGCCAGTTCTGGTGGCCACTGATTTGGCTGTGGTTTATGTGAAAAGTAAGCCACTGAGTTGACAATGATATGTGTTAGATAAAATAAGGACACTGTGTTTTTAATATTATTTTGTTACAGATAATGTCCACTGTGGTGTTTCTTTTGGTCCCCAGTAGTATTGGTGTTTAAACTGGGAGGGTGGGGAGTAACTTACATGTTTTAAAGCTTGCTGTATTCAGTATGTTACAATTACTGTATTTTGTTTAGTGCCACATATTGTGTGAATGATAAAGATCTTGACAGCAAAAGAAAAGGTAAAATTGTGCGTTGTGTATCTGTACAAAATAACTTTGAAACGGAATAACTCTACTCTTGTATTTGCTTTAATCTCATGTTTTGGAAAAAATATGTGCCAACTTTGATGGTGATTAGGGGCAATATGATGACTGTATTGAAACAGAAGCATCCTTGCATAAGATGCTGTGCAGAAAACACTTTCATTATGGAAGGGTCAAACAGCCAGAAAAGCATTCGATCACAAACTGTTCTGCCAGAGTTCTCGGAATTGTACCTGTTAAGCATTTTACTGTCTGTAGTGGAACTGTTTTCAAACCAGTTCGCTTTCCAGTAACAGGTTCATTTGGAATTTTGCTAATTATACTGCTGTCCCAAGGAACAATTCAGCATGCCCCCCTCACCCCAACTCCAGTGTTAATGGTGGTTTATTTCTTTAATAGGTTTTACTTGTTAATGATGTTGATTAATGTAATTTTACAACTGGTGTTCAAGAGAGCTTGCTGTTGATCTTGTTCAAACAGAACACCGTGGCGTGGATTGTATTGTCATATCTAATGTGGTACAGTTCTTGCCTACAAGTTGGTCCACCGCTATGCATGTACGTATACAGTCAAGCTATATTCCAACATACGTGGGAGGTGTGTTAAAGGGGGGCCCAAAATATAACGATGTGTGCATGACAAGATAGAAGACACCTTCCAGTAGCCATGTTTGTTTGATCTGTGGTGTTGTGTTCTCTGCTGATGGTGGTGGCCACCACCTTAACATGTCGGAATATGGCTTGACCGTATTAGGAAGTGCATAGTGTTGGACCAGCTGTAGACAGTAATTTGAAAGACGTGCACCATACAAACAACATTGTGAAATTTGGCACAGTTCATTGTGCTTTACTGTGAGTATCCTTTGTGATTATCCTAATATTTAATGTCTGTGCCTGTACTTTCATTATTGCAGTTCACTGGGGTTTGGCGATATGTACCAAACTGTAGTCTTAAGAGAAATATTGAACTGCTCTGGAGTTTCATCTGCATTATGGGTTGTAATATTTTGTAGCATTGTGGGCCACTTTCATTCCTGCAAAACTTCCCAATTGTATATTAATTTCATGTATTTCATTAAAGTAATGCAAAGGAACTTAGTATACTGGTAAATACTTTTATCTTTGTGCATGTGACAAGTATTTTGTACTGTTTCTTTTTTAATTAAACACTTGGTATGGTATATATATGTGTGTGTGTGTGTGTGTGTGTGTGTTTCTCCCTTCCAAATAGCCAACTGAGACTTCACCCGAAATTTTCTATACTGGATAACATTCCTTGCTTCAATTTGTAAAGAGAGTTTTATGCTATCAAAAAGTTACTCAAATGTCATTTAATATAATCACATTTCACCATTTAGCAGTTCTCAGATTATTATGGATGGACAGCAGTATTAATAGGTGCAGTGCAGCTGTGGAAATGCACTTAAACAGGAAGAACGGAATTGGTTGTTCTATCGACTGGCTCAGTTGTGCCGTACTGTGTGCAGTGTAACTGAAACACTTTTGTTTAATTTAGGGTGAACAGCTTGGAACAACAGAAGGTACAGAAGCATTTTTTGCGATGACAAAACTCTTCCAGTCCCGAGATGTCATTCTTCGACGCATGGTGTATCTTGGTATTAAGGAGCTGTCAAGCATAGCTGAGGATGTGATTATTGTCACGTCAAGTTTGACCAAAGACATGACTGGCAAAGAGGATTTGTACAGGGCTGCTGCTATTCGTGCTTTGTGCAGCATTACTGACGTTAGTATACATAGTTGCATCTTTCTCAAATTATTGCATATAACTTGTCATACATAGGTTGTTTATCAATATATTCAGTGATTAGAGAATGATTTCAGAATAAACATGAATATGTGTATGGGCTTGAGTCTCTTGAGCTGTGACACTTTGTCACTGGGTGAGTGGTTATCATACTGCCTTTATCTTCAGGGGTGAAGCAGTCCAAAATGAAGGCACAGTGATCCTTTTAAGCACTGGAAACCACTCATACCCAGTGACACAGTGGGTATGCCAGAAGACTTGGATCTTCATTAACACCTCTGTGACAACCTCAAATATTACTCTCATCAAGATCATAATACAGCATTTAATATTTTGAATATTGCAGCTTGTATGTGTAATGTAGTAGTTTAGAATTGCTTCTGGAGAAGTGAGCTATTTGTTTCTGACTGGAAGTTGACATTAGGTGGCTGGATAATAAGGGACATTATTTTATCTGACAATCATTGCTAGCCACTTCCTGTCAGCTTGTGTAACATACAAAATTTTGACAGATGACTAACAGTGTGTTTGTTAGATATATTTTGTGCCTCTGAGCTTAAGGAAAACATTTCCGTTACCTTCTGTAAATGTGGTGAATAAAAACCTGGTATTAACTGCAGTGCCTTGAACCACATTATGTGGAACATGGCTGCCGGCAAACTGAAATGGTGGCGAGTGAGCACTGTGCTGACTGCCATCACATAAAGTGGTCTGTCTGCTGTAGTGCTGTAGTAATATTGCTGTGTTTAAACCTAGGAATGTTCAATTAAAATCAGTTCCTCCTGTGCAGAAAGTGGTCTGTGTGTAGTGTGTCTTTGTAAATTGCAGTAATAGTAAAGTCACTACTCATGTGTTAGAAATCTTATATGATGGGTAATACACACTCAGTGTATCGATAAATTATGTGAAGATATCTAGTTGGAATTTCCACTTATTTCATATTAGGTAAAGGTAAAGGTACAGCAATTCCTATACAGGCCTGGTCAGGCCCTGAGGGAGCCAGAAGGTTGAGGCTCCCAGATTTCAAGACAGTTGGCACAGAGAAGGTGGTAAGTTGTCAGGACTACACACTGGCAACCTTTAGCCCTGAGGAAATATTCCTTATACCATTTTTGTTAGAGGCTGAGTCAACCCTGGGGCCATAGTGTGGCCAGAAAGATTATGTCAATGAAAAATTCCAATGACACTGTTGGGAATCAAACCTGCCACCTTGCAGCTTGTAGTGCAGTGCTTCAGCCAACTTCTTTTATACCAAAAGTTAAATTCCAGAGAAATATTGAATTGTGATTGAGGTCATTAATGTGCCATCCAGGGGAGTTTGTGTTTTAGTGTTTCCAGAAAGTGTCATTTATGTGATATTCATTGTGGAATTTTTAAGGTTTTTGTGCTGTTTGTTAATCGTTGTGGTAATCAACACCTGCTAATTTAAGATGTCTTGATTTAGAGTTTTTTTAGTAATGTTTAAGTTTTATTTTGCTAATCAAATTCAGATTTGTTTACATATCTTCAATTTAAGTTTTCCCTTGTCTTGGATACAGATCAACCCTTGACTCCACAAATTACTTCTGTGAGGGAAAGTATGTGATCTAAGTAAAATCTGATGTAACTGTTGTGTGTGTTATTTTTGCCTTTATACTGAAGAGGAGGCATATAAATATGAAGATTTTAAGTAGACTATTATTTATTGCTCTTCAGTTGTACACAAATAGAAGTATAATATTAAGTAGCCTTCTGCATCATTATGACACTTTAGTACAGCTCATACAGTTTTGATACGTGTTTGTTTTTCAGGTGACAATGCTCCAAGCAATTGAAAGATACATGAAACAAGCAATTGTGGACCGTAACTGTGCTGTGAGTAGTGCTGCGTTGGTCAGCAGCCTGCATCTCACAAGGATTGCAGGAGATGTTGTGAAGCGATGGGTAAATGAGGCGCAGGAGGCTGTCAACTCTGACAGGTACCAGTTTGATATACTTGTTCGATTATTGCAAAATGAAGTGATGGTGGGACGGTACTGTCTTAGGCTGGTTTGCTACTGGAGGTTTGGGATCGTTGAACAAGAGATTGAATGTGCTAGAAGTGTTACATGTGCATACATACTGATCTTGTTATGGATGAACTCCTGGTAGAGGTTTTTGTTAAGAGTTTCTGCACAGCAATAATCACTTTGCCTGTGTCTGTAAGCCTGCACTGAATGTCAAGGTGTACAGTCAGCACTGCGTGTGCTGCAGCCTGACAGTTTGCTACAAATGTTTGCATTTCTGTGCAGTGTTATGGTGCAGTACCATGCGCTCGGTGTTCTGTACCACATCCGCAAGTCAGACCGCTTAGCTGTCAACAAGCTGGTTGCCAAACTGACTCGCATGTCTTTGAAGTCTCCATATGCAGTTTGCATGTTGGTGAGTATTGACAATTTTCATGATTTCTGCTCTTGTTGCGATAATTGAATGAAGGAGAATGAGGTGGGTGGTGCATGTAGTACACACAGCAGAGTTTAAAAATACATGGAAAATTTTGGTGAGGAACTGTAATGGGAGGAGAGAGCTTAGACACAGATGGCACAATAATATTAAAATGAGTCTTGAAGATGTAGGGTGGTGGGGTATGGTGACCAGAAGCAGGCACTTGTCAACATGGTAATGGATTGTCTTGAGCAACCAGAACAGCTGTTGGGTTCTCTAGAGTAACTCTGCTCCATATGCATTGTTAGTGGCTATGCTAGTAATCTGAACAAAGATTTTATGTTTCACACTTCAAGCTTGTTCCATTAGTGTCTCATGTAGTTATTTTTTGTCATTGCCAGATCCGTATCGCATGCAAGTTGCTTGAGGAGGAAGATTCTGCAGGAGGTGGATCTTCAGATTCTCCACTGTTTGAATTCATTGAGTCGTGTCTTCGTCATAAGAGTGAGATGGTGATCTATGAGGCTGCTCATGCCATTGTCAACTTACGTCGCACCACATCGCGAGAACTTGCACCAGCTGTCAGTGTCCTGCAGCTGTTCTGTAGCAGTCCCAAACCAACTTTGAGGTTTGCTGCTGTCAGAACCTTGAATAAGGTACAGCTGTGCAGGGTGCAGTAAAGTCATGATGTTTGTGATTAATTGGGACCAGTGAAATTATCACATAGTTTATTTTATTTACAGTTACTTACAACAGATGTGGTTTTGTATTTATTTCTCATAAGGAAGCATCTGAAAGTATTATTTTTAGATGCAGATATGTTATTTAGTTTGTGAAGGGTTGCTTTTAAATTATGTGATATTAAAATGGTGGTTACTCCTAGCAGATCTTGTTGAATGCAGAGAACTTTTGTTCCATAAGGTTGCACGCACAAGATGTGTACATTTCAAGTGCGTTAGCCAAAGTTCAGTTACTTTGTCAAATGTGTTACAAACGTCACCTGGTGATAAGTGGGTTGTATTCCAAGAGCTTATATATGTTGACAAGTAGCTGTGGTAGTGATGATTCATGTTGATGTGTTGTGAGTTATACTGTGCGATCATGAAGGTGGGTGATAATGTTTTGGGGTAGCACCAGGCCTGAGGTGAGAGGAGGTTTGTTCCTCTGTAATGTTGATGTCACAGTAAACTGCACAATAATATGATTTATGACATTTCAGAAGCATGATTGACATTTCCTTCTCTATGATGGTAGCACGATTTCCCATGAACAAACTGTTACGCAGGTAGTTACATTGCCAAAGCCCAACACACATTAGCCTGTTATCCTGTAATTTACCTGAAATATGGTACATTATTGAAAGGAATAATGGAAAGTAGAGATGTTATAATTGTTCAGATGGAGAGAACAAGCAGTATAGTTGAGCAATGTATTGTTTTTTACTACTACTATAACTACTGCTGCCACTACTACTATTACTACTGCTGCCATTACTACTACTACTACCACCACCACCACTGCCACCACCACCACAATCATTGCCACTACTGCTACTACTGTTGGTGGTGGTTCTGAACATGTTGGATCAAGTGGTGACATTTCTGAAATGTATTCAGGTGGTGTCAAGTTAAGATCCCAGCTGGGACACCAGCTACACTATGCAGGGTTTTACATGTTATCCTCATTTGATCCAGGATGCAGTGGTATAGTACATTACAGGCCACAGCCACTTCTTTGCACATTGTTTCCAGTTGGTTGTCATACTTAACTTCACATCACCCAATTGTATCTCTTCTACCAGGAGGTGTAGAGTGTTTACAAAGAGCTTTCCATCTCTCAAGGTCTCAAGCTGTACACTGATGTTATTACTTGCAGACTTTCTGTAAAAATGCAAGGAGTTGTTTGTGTGGCTCTCATTTATAAACCCACTACAATGACATGAAACTAATTGGTGTTTGTTATTGCAGGTTGCCATGTCACACCCTGCAGCAGTAACAGCCTGCAATTTAGACTTGGAGAATCTGATTACAGATACAAATAGATCCATTGCCACACTGGCAATAACAACACTTTTGAAGACGGGAGCAGAGTCCTCTGTGGATAGACTGATGAAGCAAATTGCAACTTTTGTCTCTGAAATTAGTGATGAATTCAAAATAGTTGTAGTGCAGGTAAGTGTCAGTGTTTGTTAAAATAAAGTAAACTCAGTAACACTATAAAAGTCACACTGGAAAAGGCCTTTCAAAGATAAAGAGCTGGATAGTGTTTGCCATCACAAGAACCCATGAAATAAACCAGATATCATATTTGTGCAAGACAAGGTGTTTTACTTCATTTTGGCAACCAAATGTGTGAGATCATCTTAAACTCACCTATGAAGTGCCAAACTGCACCATCTGGAGCAAACCCAAGGCCTGCATCATCAAACCTGGCATCTTTACTTTCAGGGTGATGCCCTGTGACACAACAATAAGAACTGTAACTGTATCAAGGGTACCTGGAAGAGTAAAGAAAATGGTCACTGAAGTTTTTTCTCTTCCCTTCATGGCTCTCTGAAGGGAAAATAGGCCTTTGTATAGTCACCTAATTTGCAAATTCAGATGGTCAAATGTATGTACAATTTGTGGCTGTTATTCATAACACACATGAGTCCTGTCCTGCTTTCCTCACCATTGTCTAGCTGTCCTTCCTGGTCAGTTACAATCTTCTCCTTTTCCTTCTATTTCTGTTGCTCAGAAGTCATCCTTTCTCCTACCATGGGCATTTGTACACATCATTGAAACTGTTTGTTTTGGTTTTTACTCCTGTTTCATGTTTGGGTGGTGCCGGTTCAATTCATGGTAGAAATGCAGCAGATATTGACTGTGTTTTATGTGGTTTGCACAGTAGCATTAGAAGTGCTGGTGCAGTATGCCCAGTTGTGCTGTTGTTTGGTTCTTTGTGACTGACAGAAACTCTAGTTTAAGATTTGAGGTACTCACAGCTGTGTTGTTGAGGATTCAGGTTTTAAGGGATGTGACAATCTCTCGCTGGGCAAGTTGTCATGGTGTTGCAAAGAACCATAGTTTCTTTGAAACGTTCTGATCTGCTTGCCAAATGGCAGAGTGTCACAGCCCAGAATACCTAACATTCTGGTCTGCTTGAAAAATGGCACAGTGTCACAGGCCAAAATACCTAACATTCTGATCTGCTTGCCAAATGGCACAGTGTCACAGCCCAGATTAACTAACATTCTGATCTGTTTGCCAAATGGCACAGTGTCACAGCCCAGAATACCTAACATTCTGATCTGCTTGCCAAATGGCACAGTGTCACAGGCCAGAATACCTAACATGCTGATCTGCTTGCCAAATGGCACAGTGTCA
>Ga0123355_10014210_pt1 | contig 12436 bp, 11 predicted proteins | sample TergutEmb28metaG_3_FD_89872 | JGI IMG/M metagenome (GOLD analysis project Ga0123355, IMG submission 89872) | Embiratermes neotenicus P1 segment gut microbial communities from Petit-Saut dam, French Guiana - Emb289 P1 | ecosystem: Host-associated > Arthropoda: Insects > Digestive system > Gut ...
GAGAACCTCTCTGCTGCTGAGTCCCGTATCCGCGATGCAGACATGGCTCAAGAAATGATGAGACTTACCCAAGCTAACGTATTGCAACAAGCTGCTATCTCTATGTTGGCACAAGCAAACCAAGCACCACAAAGTGTTCTTCAATTACTTGGATAATTTTATTGATTGCATTTTTGATATCTTTGATGTCACAAAAGCCCCCTCCTTGGGAGGGGGCTTTTCTTTAATAATTTGGATATTTTTTTTGTGTATGCTAGTATAAATATTGGGAAAAGTAACTGTAAACATACCTACCGCAAAAAGGGGAAATGAAAAATGCTTTTATCTATTGGCATGATTGTAAAAAACGAAGAGAAATACTTGAGAGAATGCTTAAATGGCCTAAAACCAATTATGGAGCAGGTACATAGCGAATTAATTATTTATGATACCGGCTCCACAGATGGCACAATGGAAATTGCAAAAGAATTTACAGACAAAGTTTTTGAACTGGAATGGCGTGGTGATTTTGCCTGGGCGCGTAATCATACTTTAGATAAAGCCTTGGGCAAATGGTATATGTTTGTTGATGCCGATGAAATTTACCAAGACGCTCAAGAAATTATTGACTTCTTTAATACCGGCGAATACAAAAAATATTCTTGTGCTCGTATTTTATTACAAAATATATGGGGCGGCGAAAACATGGGTAGCGCACGCTTGCCCAGATTCTTTAAAAAACTTAAAACAACGCGCTTTGAAGGTCAAATCCATGAAACTATCAAAGTATCACGCCCAATGAAAACATTTGATACTATAGTAAAACACTATGGTTACGATTATTCAGGGGAAAATGGAGAAGAAATAAAAAAAGCTAAAATAGAACGCAATATTGCTCCACTTTTAAAAGAATATGAAGAAAAACCTGATAACCCAAGAACCATTTATCATATTTTAGATCATTATGGCATAGTCAAGGATTTTGAAGAATATCAAAAAGTTTTGGATCATGCCTTTACACTATTCAAACCAACTGATATAGAACCCTGGTATCACATTTTTCAGTTGCACCAAACAAGGTTGTATGCACACAAAAATGAGTTTGAAACTTTATTTGAGCATGTAGAAAATTATTTTAAAGAAAATAAAGCTCTATATACCACTGCTGTTAACATGAAGCTGCTTTATGCAAAAGCTTTGCAAATTAAAGGAGAGTTTGAAAGATCAGCAGAAAGTTATTTAGAAGCATATGATCTATTTAACAAAAATTTGGAAGGCAAAATAAATAACACAATAGAATCTATGTGCCAACTGCAACATGTAAGCCCTGAAGATGAATATGTATATATAGATGCCATTTCTGCTAACTATGCAAGAGCCGGCGATTTTAAAATGGCCGGTCAATGGAGAGATAAGCTGGAACCCAAAAAGCAAAAAAATATTGATTTTGTTAATCTTTTTGTTGTTGGCACGGTTCATACAAAACGGTTTGCCGGTTATTCAAAACTATTCTACTATATTTCATCTAAACATGAAATTGGATCTGCGGAATATGATAATGCCATTATTACCATGGAAAAAACCCTTCCTGATAATACTGCCAAACTTGCTTTTGCAGAGGCTATTGCTAACGACCCCGCTGCTCGCTTCCGTTCAGATGACTATATTCACTTGCAAAAACTACGCACACTAAACGCAAAGGCCACAAACTCAAGCGAATCTGAAGGCTTAAATGATGAATTATTTAAAGAGCTGGACTACTTCCTTAACTCAGATACAGAATTCCCTCAATATTTTGCTGATGTATTTGTTTACGCCATAAAATATGGCAAAGATACTTCAAACTTTATTTCTAACATGCGTATCACCAACACCAATGACATGGTTGTAAGTTTAGTAGCTACTCATAAAGATTTAAAGGACATCTTTTTAAAGTATCTGGAGGTCAGCCGGTGGCTAAAAAAAGATCATCCTATAAAATCTGCCCGTCTAATGTCTACTATTGCCTCTGCTATCATAGATATTAGAGACAGAAAACCCATAGCAATAGATGATGCCAGCCAAGATATTATTAACACAGTAAATGATAAAGTGGATACTTCCTCAAAGGATGAAGAAAAAACAGATCTTATAACCTTTGAATCTTGCATCCGCGTCCGTCACAAATATTTGACTATGGTTTACAAAGATGATATATATTGTGACGAAAACGCAAGCTATTTGCCGGAGCAAGATACCTTTGTCTATTTTGCAGCAAAAGCCTATACCTGCCAAGATAATGGAGATATTGCAGGTTTTGCTCAAAATTTACGCTATGCTCTTAGAATTTTACCACATATGACTGATGTAATATCCCAAATTGGAAATAGCCTCAAAAAAGAAATTGAAGAAGCACCACCAACTTACAAAGAAGAATTGACTAATCTTCACGAGCAGTTGGCCCAAGAAATAGTAGTCTTTAAAACTGCAATGTATAACATGATTAGTTCAGGAGATACAAAACAAGCTGCCAAGCTTTTAGAAGCGTACGTCCGGCTTAATCCTTCAGATCCTGAAATTGAAAAAATACAAAAAATGATAGAAGAAAAATAGGAGACCCTCCATGAGAAAATACCACCATCAACAAATTTTAACTGTACTGCAAACCATAAAAGAAGCTCAATCTTCTAAACTGTATGCAGAATGTCAAGAAGGAGCCTTGTCTGTTTGCGACTTTATTGAGAGCATAGCAGGCAAAGGCACTTTAACCGTAACTTTACTTGAAGAATATTGCGAGACTTTATTCAAAGTTAATGCCGGTGAACTTGACGAGAAAACATTAGACTCACAATTTAGCAAAATTGAAGAAAGCGTTAATAATGAATTACCGCCAACTAAAATAGAAATGGCCTTTTTCCCATATAAAGCCTCTACATTTGGTGCTATGGAATCCATTTGGCGACCATTCAACGATGATCCTCATTGTGACGCCTATGTAATACCTATCCCGTATTACGATCGCTTGCCGGACGGATCTCTTGGAGAGATGCATTTTGAAGGAAGTGAGTATCCAAAAGATATTCCTGTTGTAGATTGGGAAGCTTATGATGTAGAAGTTCGACACCCGGATATTATTTTCCTTTATCACCCTTATGATGATAGTAACCCTTCAATAACTGTACATCCTGATTTTTATAGCAAAAATTTAGAAAATCATACAGATGTTTTGCGTTATACACAAGGCGTCTAATGGAGAGAGGTATACATGAGCGATAATCTATCGCAAAACACAAACAACAGCTCATTAGAAAATTTGATAAATGAATTTATTGATGGTATTGCAGACTTATTTAATGCAGGACACTATGAGCTAATTTCAGAGCTGTGCATAGAATTTTTAGAAAAATTTAAAGATGATCGTATATACGCACTACTTGCAAGTGCTAAACTTGCCATTGATGATATTGAGGCGGCAGAAAAAGCCTCAAGGGAGGGAATAGCTCTTAACCCTGAAAATCCCGATCATTTTATTAATCTTGCCTGTATCCTATCAATTAACGGATCGCCTTCTAATGCGGCCCGCTCCTTTCTTCGTGCAAAAAAACTAGGCATGGGAAGCCTTGATGATGTTTGCGACGAAGAAATTTCTAAACTATCGAGCTTAATCAGCAAACCAATTAATGAATTAATCCCGGATAAAGCAAAAAAACGAGTGCTGGTAATTGCAGCTATATTTCCGCCGCTTTCAGGATCCGGCGTACAGCGCACACTTAAACTCGTTAAATATTTGCGTTTTTTTGACTGGGAACCCGTAGTAATTACTTATCCTATTTCGGACAATGTAGAATTTCATGATTATAAATATTTAGATGAACTGCCAAACGATATAGAAATCATTCGGATACCTTTTACTCCAAAAGATACTCCGGACGTTCATATTGAATATTTAAAGCAAAAACTACTACCCTTATTATCCCAAAATACTGCTGCACAGCTTAATCAAGTATATGAAATAGCTAATTGGCAACAACGCTCTACTTTGGTAAGATTCCCGGAACCATCTATAAACTGGGCATACAGTGTTGCAGAATATATTGAAAAGCACACCAACATGTCCAAAATAGATATGATATATTCTACAAGCGGCCCATACAGCAACCACTTTGCAGGATACTATATAAAGAAAAGATTCAATAAACCTTGGGTTGTAGATTTTCGCGACGAATGGAGCAATAACCCGGTTTTATGGGTAGATAATAAAGCGGGCATATCTTATCAAATGTGTTTAGACTGCGAAAATAAAATATTAAAATCTGCTGATCATGTTATTTGCGTAACCGAAAAAAGTTTAGAAAATTACAAAAAACTAGGGGTTTCAAAAGATAAAGTTTCATGTATTACAAACGGCTTTGATGAAGAAGATTTTGAAGGTCTGGCAGATAGCAGCTCTCAAAATGAGAAATTTACATTAATCCACAACGGACTTTTGTATAGAGACAGAAGCCCAAAAACCATACTCCAAGCTATAAAAAATTTGATTAATCGTAATGAGATTGATGCAGATAAAATAATTTTTTACATGGGTAACACTATGGGCTATGGTAAAGCACAAGAGGATCAAATAACTGAGGAAGTTGCCAAACTTGGATTAGAAAAAATAGCTTTTCAAACTCCTTACATGGAACATAGAGAGAGCTTGAATCATGCTTTTTCTGCAAATTTATTAATTATAATATTAGGGTCAAATCAAGCCAACGATGCTACATACCCTGCTAAAATATTTGAATATTTACGGTTAGGAAAGCCAATTTTAAGCCTTGCACCTTCCAACAGTGTTATGGAAAGCCTACTTAAAAAAAATACACACGGGGTAAATGTGCATTTTGATGATATAGCTTCAATAGAAAAAGAAATTTTGCGTTATTACAACGCTTGGCTTTCGGGTGATACGTTAACACATCAGTCAGATATTTCTGCATATGAAAGAAGAAATTTAGTTAGCAAACATGCTGCTATTTTTGATGCAAAAAAACTCAATACTGCGCAAAAAACAAACAATGCAATGGATATGCTAAAATTAGCCATTGCTTTAAACGCACAGCAAGAATTTGATAAATCCCTTGCGGCACATAAAAAAGCTATCCGGCTAGAACCAACTTTATCTAACATAAAAAAGAGCCAAAAGGTTAATACCGTTCCAAAATATGACGAATATGATACTTCTTGCATTGGCTGCAACTCTGTAGACATAGTACCCACATTTGTATGCAATCAATCTATTAGTGCAGACAATTATGGTGTATTAAATCCCATTAGGGTATGGAAAAAATGTAATGAATGCGGTCTGGTTTTTGCCGGAAACATGCCCTCATCGTCTGCTCTCGACAAATATTATGCTGCCCATTTTAAAGAAATGCAGGCCGGTGGAAAAATGTATGCCATTTCTGAAACAGGAAACCAAGAGGGATATTTCCGCTATAGCGAAAATCGCATAAATCGCATTGAAAGGATACGCGGAAGTAAAGGAAGCCTATTAGATATTGGTGCAGGGCTTGGCACTTTTGTTAAGGTGGCTTCAGATCATGGCTGGCAAACTTACGGGCTGGAATTTTCGTCGGAAAGGGTTAACTACGCTAAAGAAAAATGGGGGATATCCCTCAAACAAATGGATTTTTTCGACTTGGAATCCAAAGATCAATATGATGTAATCACTATGTTTGAGGTAATTGAGCATCTTATAAACCCTTGGGAAGCTTTAGAAAAATGTGCTTCTTTGCTGAAAGAAAAAGGAGTTTTTGTAATCGCAACACCTTTTAGGGATAGTACATTTGTTAAAGCAAGGCATCCTTCAAACGATTTTTGGTGGAATGAGCCTTCTCATTTATCATATATGGATACCCAAACCCTAGTGAAGGCAAGTCAAAAATATGGATTTAACTGTGTAGAAATAGTAGATTCTGAGGATGGCGCAGGACGTTTGGAAGTATATTTACAAGCAAACTAAGAAGCTGTACAACTTCTAATATAAGACCGCGGGGATAAAATATGAATTCAATGGAATCAAAAGATAGTTTTAAAAAAGCTGATCTTTTACTAAAACATAAAGATTATGAAAATGCATCCAAAATATATTCAACCTTAATGGATAACTCGGATACGGCTCCGGTAGCATGTTATAGACTTGCTCAAATCGCAAATGAAACAGGCGATCCCGTAGCTGCAAAAAATCTATATTATGATGCTTTTAAGCTAAAGCCTGATATCTGCGAATTAGTATTACCGGCAAACCACTGCAACCGTACTTATAAATTTCCTGGTATAAAAGATTTGCCGGCTATAGAAACATGTCATCTTTGCGGAAAAAAAGGACAGCCTTATTGGTGTTATATATTGCCGGAAGTGGCATCAACGTTCCGCATTGACTTTAACCCTGTAAGAACATGGATGTATTGCGACAACTGTCATCACTTATACGCTGATGAATTTCCTGTACAAGAGGTGATATCGTCTAAAAACACTTATAATCCACCAATGCGAACAATAATGAGATTTTTTCCTTATTACTCAGAGATACTTACTAAGTTAGCTAATTTTTCACAGGGCAATGACCTTCTTGAAATTGGCATTGGGGGTTGCGAATGTTCTCTTGTTGCCCAAGAGATGGGCTTTAATGTTTTGGGAATTGATATATTAGAATCCAATGTACTGCAAGCTCAATCCTATGGGATTGATGCAGAAGTTGCCGATTTTATGAATGTTGATTTCGGAAAGAAATGGGATGTTATCATTTTAGGCGATGTATTAGAGCATGTGTCAAATCCGGTATTGGCTATAGAAAAAGTACGCCAGCTATTAAACGATAATGGTGTTATATGGATTTCTACGCCTACATTTGATGGTGCTACCGCCAGAATGTTAGGGCACAACGATCCTATGCGTAGGGAAACGGGGCATTTAAGTTACTTTTCTCGTCAATCATTGTTTAGTTTATTAAACCGATTTGGGCTTGTTCCAATAGATTATAGGATATCTTCCCATTATAATGGGTCAGTTGAGATTATAGCAAATGTACAGTAAATATTTTTAACATCATTGCAAAAAAGGCTACCTTGTAATTGAAAAAATTACAGGGTAGTCCTTTTTTTGTTGAATTATGGGGAAATGGGTGGCGCAATCGGTGACAAAATTTATATATTTTTAAAATTCATATAGATGAATATTTCGTAAAATTCTTTAAGTTTGAAATTGATCATTTACTAGCTGGTTCAAAATATGCTATAATAGGAACAAAGATTAATGTGAATGTGGGATATCATAATTATAATGTGACGCAAAACTTAAAACTAACATTAAAACAATGCGAGGGCAATATAGTGGATGAACAAAATGAAAAACGTAGTGCATTGAATAATGAATCTGATAAAGGAAAAATTCAATTTGGTCAACCCGATTATCGGGTATACGAAAGCATTCGTTTGCACCTTGCCAATGCACGGACAAAAGTTATCAATGCTATAACCGTAGCAATGGTACAAGCATATTGGGAAATCGGCAGAGAGATTACAGAAGCAGTAGGTGATCGTGCCGAGTACGGAAAACAACTTTTACTTTTTTTGTCTGAGCAGTTAACTATAGAATTTGGTAAAGGATTCACAGTTGCGAATTTGCGTAATATGCGTCAGTTTTATAAGACATTTCCGAATCGCTACGCACTGCGTAGCGAATTGACATGGACGCATTACCGATTGCTAATGCGAGTTGAAGAATCAAGCCGCCGTGACTTTTATTTGCAGGAAAGTGCTGATTTCGGCTGGACTTCTCGCCAATTAGAGAGGCAAATCAACTCTTTATATTATGAACGCCTGCTTTCTACACAAAAAGAACATCGCCCTGAAATAGCGAATGAAATTCATAAACTTGAACCGAAAAAAGATGCAGATTATCTACTTAAAGACCCTTATATTTTGGAATTTCTTGATTTAAAAGAAAACGCAAAGTACAGCGAAAGCGAGCTGGAGCAAGGGTTAATTGATAAACTACAAGAATTTTTGCTTGAACTAGGCAAAGGATTCTCATTTGTCGCACGGCAGAAGCGAATAACTACCGAGCATGGAGAGCATTATTATATTGATCTCGTGTTCTATAATTATATTTTGAAGTGCTTTATCGTTATTGACCTTAAAGCGGGCAAGTTGACATATCAGGATGTTGGGCAGATAGATTTTTATGTACGGCTATTCGATGAAAAAATTAAACAAGTAGATGATAATCCAACAATCGGACTTGTTCTTGTTACTGACAAAGATGAAAGCATCGTAAAGTATTCTGTCCTTGCGGATAATGAGAACCTTTTTGCATCAAAGTATAGGTTATATCTTCCAACAGAGGAAGAATTAAAGACGGAATTACAGCGTGAACGTGAACTGCTTGAACGTCAAATGAATGAATCCTGATAAACCCGAGGGGTTTTCCATATAGTGGCTATAATGTGATGCATATTTCTTGATTGACTTTTTCAGGTATAATAGTTACAGGAGGCGAGGTAAATGAATACAAATCGAACAAATATATTTAATGAGTTTTTACAATATACGATTACAGAATTAGAAGATTTTCTAAACGCAGCAGCAACTCGTGATGAAGCCTTATTTTACCAACGGCTTCTTGCATTGAAAATGGGACTTGCACAGGAAAAAATTGTAGGCAAAGAATTGTTATGAGATATACTATTATTGGCGGCTTAAACGGTGTAGGTAAGTCTACCATATACACAACCTTAACTGTGGAAGAAGCAAGCAAATTGGGTAAGCGGATAAATGTAGATGAAATTGCATCCTCGCTAGGAGATTGGCGGGATACCAAAGTTCAGTATACAGCGGGAAAACAAGCTGTTAAGCTCATACGCAATTGCCTGGAATCTAAGTGTGATTTTCACCAAGAGTCTACATTGTCAGGACACACTATTTTGAACACGATTAAAAAAGCCAAGGACAGAGGATATTCCGTTCACTTATGGTACATATATGTTGTAAATGTTGAGTTAGCAAAGCAAAGAGTTTTAGAAAGAATTGCAAATGGCGGACATGGTATACCTGAACATATAATTGAGCGTCGGAGTGTAACATCACTGGCAATGTTCAGAAAGATTCTACCACTTTGTAATGAAGTTAGAGTGTATGACAATACAACTACATTTAATCCCGTAGCAAGGGTTGTTAATAATCAATTAAAAATATTCGTCAAGAATATTCCATTGGATGTTTTGTCATGTTTGGAGAAAATGTAGTCGAGAATGGCTATAATGTGAGGTCTATGCAGGATAAATATAAAAGATAGTTTTGTTTGCATCAAATCCAAAAGGAGGGATATTTTTATGCAAAAAACGTTCAAAGGTTACACTATGCTAATTTTTCTGTCTATTATAACAGTGATACTTGCAGGGTGTGACAACAATAACTATGTTGATAACCATAATGCTGTTTCCAATTCATCCCATCAAAATGGTGAACAATTATTTTGGTCTGTATCACGGAGTAGTGTCAAAGCTATCGTGTTCGAGGATGAAATTTTCCCCATAATGACCCCATGGACAAACTCAAATGGCGGAAACAGTTGTGTAGAATTTAGTGGGTGGACAACCGTTAATGGGGTTGCTAAATCTGTTCTTCAAGACATCAATTGGCTGGGTCTAGTTTTTTCATTTGCTACCGCTGGTCAAAGTACACCGACCATTATTGATATAGACCCTACACCAGATTTTAAGTGGTACGACACCCATACGCAACAATTACGTGGATGGAGATCCACTGATACAGTGAAACGTGAAGCAAGATGGTCTGGTGTTGGATTGTTTGCCGATACTCTTTCTGCGATGGCAAGTAATTTTAATTATTTGTACTTTCACATTTATTTGCAACAGAGAGATTATGACCGTAGAGCCGTTATAATGGTTGGAGATTCCCCCCAAGCTCGTCAGCCAGGTCGAGGTAGTCTTTCATCTGCTTTAAACTTGTTCCCTGCCATTGATTTATGGCATTGGTTAAGTGGAAGCAGAACAGAGCTTTTTGTCAACTCAGATGTGTTTTTGAGAACTAATCATCCATATCTACCATTTGAAGAAGGCAGAAGATATGATGTTTATGCAAGTTGGTCAAGATATTGGGGCATTCCGGGTAGAGGAACTTTGGCAAAATATCTTGATTTCTTTGATGAAAATACAGTCATGTACACCCAGCGATTTTTTGATGATGATATGCTTATTTTAGTTAATGATGAAAACAATGAACGCTTAGATTTACGCAGATATGGTACTATATTTGCAAATGTATCAGATATTTGGATGCCTCTCAACAAAGCTTTAGCATCACACGATATGGCTTTGGTATCAATTTTAAACGATGATTTTTCATTAACTGTAGAAGAATCTTCAAATGATTTGAACCTGCCTATTACAATGCGTTCAACAACATCTGGATTTGACATTCGCATTACTCCAGAGGGATTACTACAAAGGTATATATTTGAATTTGAGCATGGACAGCGACAGCCTGGAGAATGGAAAACAATTGCAACTAATGTGCGTACATTTGCAGGAGACCTTCACAATTTTTTTAGAAATGGCAGTGGTGGTTATTCTGCTGCTACATTATTTTTCATAAAACAGGACAATACATTATGGGGTCTTGGCAGTAACTTACGTGGGCGTTTAGGTGATAATACAGGTTTAGATAGAAGTGAACCTGTGTTTATACTAGAAAATGTAGCATATATAGCTTTAAGTCCTCACGGAAGAAAGTACGGTTTACAAACTGATGGAACTCTTATGAGATGGGGAAATGGAATTTACGCCCCGGTTCATGTTGCAGATAATGTTGTGAGAGTATTCTTTTCTGAGACATCTGGGTTAGATACATTTATACATCGAAGTAATGGTGGCGTTTACAGGTTTGCCTATCGTGAAAGTGGTGTAACAAGGCTTATATCAGAGCCAGTGTATTACATTTCTGATACACTTTTCTATTACATCAATTCGGAACGTTCACTAATTCAAACGTTTGATTCCTACAACGCACTTGCTTTATTTCTCCAAAATTTTGCTGGTTCAGTATTACCTACTCAAAATGCGCAAGAAATTGCTCATAATGTAGATAGGCTACACGTCTATGGCTCTGTATTATTCGTAACACACGATAGAGTTCTTTGGGGAATGGGAGGAAACCACTTTGGTGAATTAGGAGATGCTACAAGAACCCCGCGCTCAGAACCTGTTCGGATTGCAGAAAATGTAATGGATCTAATAGAATATGCTTTTCTAAAGCAAGATGGTACTTTATGGGCATGGGATATAAATAACCCTACTCCACGGAAGGAACTTGAAAATGTTAAAGTTTTAGTAAATGGAGGAGGAGCACGTAGAGTTCAAAGTCCAGGAGTACATTTGAATAATAATAGGTTTGCTGGCTTCATTCTACATGGTAGTTCTTTTCGCATTTATCGAGAATCATTTGATGTTAGAATACCTCGTTATTATATATTCAACTAAATTTGGGTACCAGCAATAAAATATAGGCAAATTGTGTCTGAATTAGAGGAACAACCACACATTATATCATCTATATAAACTATGCTATAATTATGAAAAAGAGCTGATGAAGGAGAGGTTTACGATGACAGGAAATATTGTGGATATGCAGGCATTGCCTGAGTTGTTGTTTAGATTACTAGCCACTGAAAAAGTGCATGTTTTGGAGATAGGTGGTGGTGTTCAAGTTATGCCTATAAGACAAGAGGAAAATTCTCTTAGCAGTCTTGTAGGCATGTTCGCTGGCGACCCTAACATGTCGGTTAAAAATTTTTTAGAGCGCAAGCGTGCCGATAAGGAGTTGAATAGATGAAAACTTATGTATTATCCATATACTCTAATTAGTAAGATTTTTATAGATTGCTTTTTTTACCACCCAAAGGTAAAATGAGTGGTATTATTAAGGGAGAGCAAAGGGTAAATTATTATGCAATCCATTTTATTGAAGATTGGCGAGAGTATTAATTTAGTTGAATTTGTTGACAAAATACAATCCATTTATGGAAATAAGAAAGTTAAGCCTGCTTTAAGCACTGAAATATCCGCAAAGATGTTCGGAGAGCTACCAAATATTTTTTTGAACCCTATCCCCGTAGATAACTTTCAAATATACAGCCGCGAGGAACTGAATGAGAGATAATATTTTTATTGACATAAATGTTATCGTTTACGCACGAGTGCAAAAAGATGTAGCAAAATATAAACAACTACATCCAGCCAGTGACAAAGTGAGACCGATTGAACGCAGTTGCTATAACAAAAACGTGACTATTTTGAGTTTTTATAATCTGAATGCCTATGAACCGATGCCAAAATTTGAATTACTAAATTCAAATCTTTAGCGGGTATACTCCTGCATATTACAAATATTTTATTGAGCTTAATCTGGTATTCTGA
>Ga0123355_10014212_pt1 | contig 12435 bp, 8 predicted proteins | sample TergutEmb28metaG_3_FD_89872 | JGI IMG/M metagenome (GOLD analysis project Ga0123355, IMG submission 89872) | Embiratermes neotenicus P1 segment gut microbial communities from Petit-Saut dam, French Guiana - Emb289 P1 | ecosystem: Host-associated > Arthropoda: Insects > Digestive system > Gut ...
CACCACACACACACACCACACACACACACACCACACACACACACCACACACACACACACACACACACAGTCAAACCCCGGTTCACGTACTTAATTCGTTCCTGAAGGTCGTTCGTAAACCGAAAATATTTTCCCCATAGCAATTAACGTAAAATGGATTAATCCGTTCCTGGACCCCAGATGACTGCTTATTTAAACTTTTACAACAGTACTTTGTGCACACGTTCTTAACACAAAATCAATGGAAACCATTAAATCTATCACGAGAAAGATAAACCCAACACTAAGCAGATCAAATATAGACGAAAACTTAATTTACTTTTGCCGTACCTGTATGGAGGAGAGTTGACGGCGTAAGTGGAAGGTGGTGAGGAAGTGAAATGTTATTGTTTGGAAGGGGATTCTTTTTCCTTTTTTCTGTCTCTTGGCACCACTCGACTCTGCTTCAGACCCACTGAGCCTCTGTCTCACTAAAAAGTTGTCCAGGGTGATTTGTTTTTGTCTACGTTTTGACGGCTTGCGTGTTCGTAACTCGAGACACAGTACGTCATCCGAGACGCTTTGTGTTCGGAAAGTTTGTTCGTAAACCGAATTGTTCATGATCCGAGGCGTTCGTGAACCGAGGTTTGACCGTGTATACACACACACACACACACACACACACATACATTCCCTACTTTAAAAGCATAGTACGGTATATCAATGACGTAGTTGTACTTAGTACTAAACCACGTATATGATACGAATAGTCTACTGACACGATACTGTATTTTCAAGCTGCGAAACGCTATGAAACCTGAAGAAGTTAATTTACATATGACATGCGTAAGCCCACATTAACGTAGCAGACACCAAAATACGTATCTATAAAACAATCAAGTGAGATGAGGTTGCAGGTGCTCTGGCATGCGACAAAGGCCAAGAAAAATCCTTTTTGGACTGCACTGACCCTTGAAGATGAAGATGCTAGGCTCCTTCGAAAGGTCGGGAACGATTCACCCGACAATACTGCGGCACTTAAAGCCATGAAGAGCCAAAAGTTGTAAGCTTCCGCAATCTGGAGGGCTACGTGGACTGATACAAACCAAAATTAATCTTCACATGCGCCCGTAAGTGGAATTGTCCAGTACTTTCGGAAATAGGACAGGCGGATTACGACCTCCGTGCAATGTGTTCGCTTCATGCGCTTCGTGTACAGTACGAATTATACTAAATTCATGTCGATTTAATATACGTATATTACAAGCCTCCACCAACATGCCTCAATCAATGCCTGCTGGAAGGGGAAAATTAAAATTCAACATCTCGTACGCTTGACGGCCGAACTCACCACGACACAACGCGGCTTTACAAACGAAGCTCTAGCCACCACCACAAGCTGCGTCCAGACTGCTCTCACTTGTGATCTGATATACCAAAACCATTACGCGACCCGGAGAGCCACTGTTAGAAATACCACCTCTGTGCCGAGCAACTTGAGCTTGGGACGGCGACGAATCGCGGTCCTTGTGCTCGGGCTCAGACTCGTGAAAACGTCCACATACAAGCCGAAGCACGAGCATGAGTCCCAGTATAAGTAGTTTGGACGCACCTTAACCCTTTGACGCCTAACGACCACTATAGTGGTCGTACCGCACCGCTAACCTCTAAACGTTTCATTTTATATATTTATTCAATAAATACAGTTACTGAATATTTTAAACGTGGTATGTACTGTCCGTTTTCTTCTCTTCAAAATGCAGTTTGTTTCATAATTCTGACGTATTTGGTTCCTGTTTTATTCACATTTTATATACAGGGTGTGATGACATTTAAAAAAATAATTCCGGCGCCAAAACGTTAATGGCGTCTGGTATCGAAGCAATGTCACTGGCAACAAATATACAACTTTGCGTCTCGCTTCTTCATAAAATTTAATAAATATGCACGCATTACTCTGAAAATTAAAACGACTATACACAGAACTACATGAAAAGTCGTCAATGTGAAACACGTTCGATGTATTCTGCTCCCCGTGCGATGACGCGTCATTGGATGATAGAAATGCACAACACAGTTTGCAGAGGTCCTGTGGAGACTGAATTATTGGACCGTGCATAATTGTGATAGTTGAAGAATAAAAGACCAACTTGATGTCACTTGCTATTTTATTTCACTTCTTATGTGCTGAACATGTTTCGGACATTAGTATATCCATCATCAGGAGCTTGGGGTGGTATCCGTGTTGCAGGTTTCAGCCTGCAACACCGATACCACTCTAACCCAACCACACCGACACTCCAACACACATCGAACCAAGAGCAATACGACCAATGTGGTAATTCAACAGAATAGTCGCGAGCTCCTGATGATGGCTACATTAATATCCGAAACATGTTGAGCACATAAGAAGTGAAATAAAATAGCAAGTGACATCAAGTTGGTCTTTTATTCTTCAACTATCATCTCTTGCTATTTTGCCTCTTTCAGATAACAAAATTGATGATTAAAAATTCTACCGTGAGACACTGTGACACCAAAATATATATGGGTTTAAATCTTGGGGACAAGGGATCCAATAACGTCACCGTGATATGTGAATCGCTTCTCCGACTGGCAGTGAGGTTTAGTAAATCACGATTGAACTAATCAACACACCGAGTGAGATTTATTTTCACACGGCATTGATTATAATACTATTGTATTCTGAGACGTGTGATTATGTAGCCTGGTAGAACTTGAAGATGTTCCGTAGCAACGTGCTGCCTCGAACCGCACAGTCGACCATAATACACGGTTTCACATCCCGGAATGCATTACCTTCAGTCAGCATGACAGTTCGCATTCTGGTAAGGCGTGTGATGGCAACAAATGTTTTTAAATTCCATAGTAGCAAGCCGAAAATGAACCAGTTTCTGCCATTACATTCCGCAGTCGGTGCGGCTGCGTGTAGTTCGTTATCACCTTCCAACCCCATCATTTAACTTCTTCTCCTGCAGTCCACCTGTTTTCATGAATACAAATGGGAAACAAAATAGGCATTGCCTCGGCTTATAGCCCCGGAAATTCATTTTTCGCCTAGGAACGTCCATTGATACATCACAAAACGAAAAGGGCCATTGGTACAGTCCGGTCATTCTTTTACAAACACGTACGAACATAATGCAGCCTAAACACACACTGAAACATCCAACAAGCAAACTTAAAAACATTTTTTTTTTTTGCCCAGTACCCACAGGGGTAACAGCAACTACTTACATTAGTGTGATATTCGGTAGGACCTGAGGTAAGTGCGTTTGTATACGTATGTGTGTGTATGAAATTAATTCGTTTAAAAACGGCAATAATTACAGCGTGTGGCTGTAAATTACCCCCCGTATCCTCATCTCTTTCTGGGTACGACCAAAATTTGATTACCAGCTTATTAAAATATCGCTTGTTCTGTCTGAAGCATAATATATACAGCACAAGGCCAATGTTTTATAGAGCACAGAACTCTAAAATTCAATTAGATTTATAAAGAATAAGACCTTGACAACAAAAGAGGCCTCATTTGTATTGGAAACGGCTATAAATGTATCAGTTTTTGCTGAACCCTATCATGATATACGGGGGATTTTGTATTTCTTCTTTCTTTTTCTGTGGAGAGAACAATGTGTTCATGTTGAATACAGGAGAGAAAACTGGCAATTAAAATCTGTACAGCAACTCAAATGAGCACCGGTATAACATGAGAGGCTGGCATATAACATAAATTTCATACTTGGAAGCTCTCCCCCCCTCCTCCTCGCTCCTCCGCCTTTTTGTAATTACACGTACGGTGAGTGTAGATGAAAGGGCCCCCGTCATCTCATTTTTCTTGAGTTGACCGCAATGCAGCATCCCTTCAAAAATTATTTTACTAGCTTCAGTCCATACCCTGAGGTAAATTCCCCCCATTTGAAGAATGTTTAAGCCATGTATTTCTGTTGTCCACCTGACCTCTGATCGTGTCTGACCTGTACTTCTTTTTTTATAACAGCTTCACTATAGTCCTATAACCCATCACCACCACATACCTACATGATTTAACTTCCAGTTAAGAATATCATCACTAACCTCACATCCTCGGGCGTAGTATCACAATATGATGCTCCCGAATTCCTGAATGTGAACAGATGTCAACAAGACATGAAAGTGAACACCACAAATCAACGTGTTCTCAAAATCTACATTTCCAGAACAGACATTTGAGACTATTGCAATTTAAGACACATTTCTACACCTTCTACGTTGACAAAAAGTTCATTACACGCCACGAAAAGTAATACTGGAACTATTTGCAAATGAAGCACTCTCCTTAAAGATTCCCCGCCTTAAACCAAAAAATGAGCCTGTAATTTGTTAGATAATTGCTGTTCTAGAAGAATATTTACGACCCCTTTAAGAATATATTAATAGTCAGTAAATGGAATGAAATTGGGTGGATGTGAGACTGTTATAAGGTTAACAACGTCTTATTACTGTCATGGTCCGGAAAATCGATGGCGAAGAACAAAACAACAAAACAAAACTGAAAAGCATACGTGTGTCAAGAACGATGGCTCACCCATGAAAGTACACAGCTCTACAGCCCGATCTGAATTTCTCATACACGTTCTTTGCAACCAGCGACTTCATTTCGTTCCTGGGCGTATTTATACAAATCAATAAGTATGTCAGAAGCCGGAAGTCGCTGAGACTGCCAATGAATTTCATGACTTTTACGGAAACGGCAGGTTCATTGCCGTGTACACAACGCCACTCAGCTCTATCCTGATCCAGACACACCCCGTCGGGCACGATAAACTAATGATTTTTTGTAACACGATGCAGTCGTGCCGTGTGTCATCTGCTTATTTTATGGCTACAAACTTCAAGATCCATCGCGAATACTGTAACTACCTCAAAATGCACTTCTTACTGCAAACTGGACCAAGGCTGTACCTCGGAATTAATATACTAAGTTAATACACGAACATATACTACGACAGAAGACAGAAATCCGGTCAATAACAGGATTAACCAACCTCTGTCGACAGTAATCACGTGGCTCGGATATGCAACAACCAACGTTAAAAGAGCGTATATTGATCGCTATCCGGCTAATGCTCAGACTATACAGTAGTTGTTACAAGAGACAAAATACGTTTGCAATTAAAACTTTTTTGATTTATTTACTGCCACGAAAAAAAAATGGAAATAGCTCAGTTAGTACAAGTGACCAGGCTAAGTGCTAGACGGCCGAAAAATCGTGGTTCGGGGGAAGAGATTCTTCTCTCCGAAACGTCCAGAGTTAACCGTGGGGTCCATCCAGCCTCATATTCAATGGATACCATGGGTGCTTCCTCCAAGGAAGCTGACCTACCATCTCCATCAACTAGTGCTGGAGTTAAGAATGCGCGGAGCCATACCCCCCCCCCCCCGTAGAACTATATGTACTGCACAGGTACAACGTTGTCTCTGACTGACATCGTGTAATTTTGCTGAAGTTTCTGTTCGCTGCTAATCGCAACACTTTGGCTGATGTCAAGATTATCCGGCAAATATCCGAAATATGTCTGCTGAACGCTGATTTCGACCTTGGCCAGTCCTCAGCCGTAACATATTGCCTACACCACAAGGAAATTTTCTAATTCAACTGAAAACCCACACCGGTAGCGTATTATTATTATTATTCATGGTTATAATTTTTATGTAAAAATTTTACAATTACACTCCTGAAACAAACCAAGTTTCTAGAGTATACAGTGTTGCAACTGCAGCAGAACTCCACTTATCCGGACGCTGTTTATCCGGATCGCCAATTATCCAGATCAGCTTGGCCCTTCGGGTTAATTTGTTGAGAATTCTACAGAACTAACTTGCCTAGAAATTACCGCTTATGGGATCAAGTACAGTACAGTGCTATGGCTTATATAACTTCAAATCAGGCGTGGTCGAAAGGTTTAGACGCAGGTACGTACTGTAAATAGTAACAGTAGAACTTCTAACTGCTAATGTAGCCTATTTTCAAAGAAAAATCCAATTATCCGAACTTTCTGCATATCCGGATGGCTTGCCGTCCCAATGAACCGGATAAGTGGAGTTCTACTTTATTCTGTGGTTACAATTTATGGTACATGTAATGCTATTTACCACGTTCAACGTCCTGTACGTTTACGTAAGTACTGTCCAAAGTATGCAGTATTGAATGTATACCTGTATGGACTATTACCAAGGCGGACGGTGTATCAGTGATGCTCTGGGTTTATACGCACATGGTACCGGGATCTGTCACGGGCTGATAATCATATTTTCAAGGACTCTGATCTCGTCGTCTGTTCGACCCGTATATTATACACAGTAGCAACTCCCACATTCCTGGAAACAAGCAATCCTGCTTGTCCCTAGGGATTTCATTTAGCACCTCTTACGAACACTCTCGTACAGCAGTCCGCAACAGATCGCTACTGTTCATAATCATCCGCCACTCGGCAAGCTAAAGACTTGACAAACCAAGAAACAAATAAGAATATGCAGTTCTGAAGGAAGTTCCATGAAAGCCAGAGCACACTGTTTCTTATGTATTGTTTATACGTGAAGAATTCTAATGCAAAGAAAAACATGTAGTAAATTTGCTTCAGAGTGTAGGAGGGGGAAGGGCACTTATGTACAGTACACAAATCGTCTTTAATTTACAAACGCACCTCTGAACCTACAGCTCACACGAGTACTAGAACCACCGAGGTCACAAAGTGTAGTGCCCAGCTAGACCAACTATATTTGTAGTTACAGCATTTGTTGTATTGCCTTCGTTATTTGTGATAACAATACACGTTACTACAGCTGACGGTAATAAACGTTTTACGAGTCACAGGCTGTGAGACACACGTATAAACAATTTCGGAATCTGTAATCAGCCAATAAAAATCACGTTTCCTCTTGCCTTGGACGAGTGAAAACGAAATAACGTGCGCGTCTCTATATACGAGAGTTCGTGGCCGTATTAAGGCGGAATATATCGCCAGACTGGAAACATGTTCCATCGGCATTCCAGCAATACATGGCTGTCAAATTGCCCCATACACGTGGTATGGAAATAAGGGAGATGATACACAACTCAGGCCTTCTGTCCTTCACCACCACCACCACCACCACCACCACCACCACCACCACCAACAACAACAACAACAACAACAACAACAAATTAAACTTCATGCTGTGCACCCATTTTCGAAAAAAAAAAACAAGGCACTAAAGACCGAGCCATAACAGCAATCTATACCCATTACTTTCTACGGTATTTTTTTACTACGCTGGCAACTGCTAATATTCCGTAGTGTCGGTGGTAGATGAATAAAATATGAATAAGAAAAGATGGTGAAGTCACAATGATAGGGGAAAACGGAAGCATTTGGGAAAAACCTGTCCAGAGACAGGCTCTCCACCACAAATCCCACAAGGACTACGAGGGACTGAACCCAGGCTTCAGCCGTGACAGGTCGGTGACTAACCGCGTCAGCCATACAATCACGTAATGTGGAACGAATGCCACTGCCCAGTGCTAGAAGACCGAATGGTAACCATGCAAGAAGTACACTCGGTGTGGATGAAATGCCACTAGAAAGATTTACGTTAAATCAACTTGCGCTCTTGTTTAATTACGGACTGGCCGGCTCGGTGTGGTGACGGACACTTACAACCATTGCCGTTAAACGGCCTTCGTAACCATTCACCAATACACAGTTTATTAATCGGGTTTCAAGTCAACAACGTCTAAACGCGCTACTCAACTTAAAAAGTTACTGAGCATATTGGTGTAGCTATAATGCTAAGGACTTTGAATTCGAGAAATGGCTGGATCCAGCCTCGGCTCGGACACCAGCAATCTCGACATACTTCGTGGTTGTCGCCAGTCTCTCTCCAGATAAATTCCAGGATTTTTTTTAAAAATTCAGTCGTACCTGAGACTTTTTAATAACAGTTGCTGCAATTCTGTCCTTTGCGGCTAAAATGAGATTATGGGCTTCGAAGGAAGACACTTGGCAGTAAGTGCGACGTTACTAAGGGCGGTTACGGCTATCCCACAGAGTTGCAGGCATGCTTCCAGCAGTAGCAAGGTTATTCAGACCGCTCGGAAGGCGATCAATTCCAGCTGTGCTTTAACCCTTACAAGACTAACATTCATATAACGCACACGCAAAAATTCAGTTTCTTCCTCACAGAGAACACAAACCTACCAGTCAATATTGCTTAAGGAAATAACCAGTGTTTATTCCGAGAAGTCATATTAAACATACAACACCGGGGTATGGGAAAATGGAGAATTTCGTAATGATGCAGTAACTGCTACATATTTAGCACCGGGATTTCAATGGTTAACAAATCAACGATAGTCTTTTTTATACGCGCTTTTACATTTCAGCGATTGTCAGCGGGTACATAATCCGCGATGGCCCAACACGCAAGATGTTACCGTTAATTACAGCAGTCTAGATTAAACAAAAAGTATACAACATGTAATAATGACAGCCCCCCCCCCCGGTCCCCCAGCCCATTCATCAAGGCCAACCGACTGGGGGCTCCACATAGACTGTCACAGTTCCGGGTCGCAACTCCCACATCACTAGCAAACAGCCATTCGTAAAAGTGCCATGTATTGAAGAAGGTGGAGGCAAGAGAGTTCAAAGTTCGCGTCTTGTAAAAATGCTGTCACTTAGAATCACAGTCGCTGTATTTACGGCATGGAACATGGGAAACGATAGCCCACAAACATACTAAGGCAGAGTATAAACTTTTATTACGTATGTCTCTCTCTCGACCGTTCTGTCCTTTGAGTTGCTACTATGACTGAGCCCAAAGGATTTCATCTGCATGTCGGGAAGGCCAAAGGCGGAAAATCCACATGACTATGTTATGGCTTGCAGCGATTGGAAACGGCGACTACAGCGTATGCACTATGGCACTATGACACTCCTCAAACCACGTGACCCCTGGAATAGCCTTGTATGTCCGCGGGGCACAATGTATTCGTGTTCTTCGGTAAATACCGCAAAACGAGTTCAAACTAATTTAGTTCGTCTATACTGGCTTAAGATCGGCATGTGCCATCGGCTTGTAGACTACATACGACGTGTGGCAATTAGAGAAAGATATCAGTTTCAAAAAATATTTTTAATAAAATAATCGTATCTACATGTTACCCCCTTTCATAGTACATAATTTACATAGGAAGCCACACACCGCTCCATACGAGCCTTCCAGACATCGAGCATCCCCTGAAACTTTGTGAGTGTGCTTCAAGTCTGTTGTCTACTTCATGCACCTCACGTACCAAATTCCATGTTTCGGTGGCAGTCTGCATCAACGTCACACAAAAATTGCCGTTTACTCGCTACCCAGACCTTACAGCCTTTTCTGCAGCTAAGACTCTGTTCGTTGAAAACTGGGCTCTTCTGGGCTCTTATGCGGCGAGTAGTGGTAATTCCTTATCGACGTTTCGGTACAACCTGTCGGTCCAATCTTCAAGGGTCAAAAATCCAGTCAATTTCCTTTCTTCTTGGATTCTTGACCTTTGACGATAGGAAACTTCGGTAAGGAATTACCACCACTCATTGCGTAAGAGCCCAGAAGAACGCAGTTCTCATGTACTTCGCGGCGGAAACCTGAAATCACGCAATCAGTTCGTTGTTCATCTGACGACACTGTATCAACTATTTTCCTTACGTAAGTGTTGGACGAAATGGGAGAATAATTCTGTACAATGAACATTCTCTAATCTATGACGAAGAATCAACTACCAAGATCAAGTACTGCCACATATATGATAAGTCGGCAAGGATATGGAGAGGTCGCAAGCAACGTGAAGGTGCAGTCCATCCCGTGCCCTAGAGGAGTAAAGGAAGACAATGGGAAAAGCATCTACTTCCTATGTCGCCATCCAAAATACAAACTAGTCATCACCAGAATATGAGCCCATTGCACACCCTTTCGATGAAACGGATTGGCCAGTGGTTGCAGGCTATCTGCGTAGCAGAACTGAACTAAATCATGCGAATGGGATAGTTGGTGCTGTGGTAGAGATTCGGACCGGGTACGAAACACAAGCACAACTCTGTGTTAACTCGTTTGGTAAAAAGTACAAATATCAGCACTTTTATTCATTGCCGATACAAATACTGATGGCAACTCTGAAGGTACGTTTATTACTGCTTCCTTCCACGTAAAAAAGCCATTACTGCTCTACCCACACGACAGCCACAGTCCAACGCTGGCTGTGCACGGCTCAGCTTTTCAATTTGGAAGATTAACTCCCACATTCCTGTATATGCGTGCTAATAAATTATCATACATCACGACGAATTACTGTTGATATGAGATAGGATGGGATGGGAAGTAGACTCGATGTTTTATCTTCTTCGTAACTTACGAAATCCCCTATCTACAGCGGACTGGAGTCTACACGACGGACTTGGTCCAAAATTCGGTCCACGAATATCGAATTTATGTTACAGAGAGAAACACGTGCTTTGTTTAATGATGCTAGTGCATGGTAGTAATGAACACAGAACCAACTGTCAAGAGATCTTTATTAACATACTATCTACGTAACTAGTCAAACCCGGTGGCCGTGCGGTCTAAGTCGAAGGTCTGGGGAGGCTCGTTTGCTCGGATCGCGGGTTCGAATCCCGCTGAGGTTATGGACGTCCTCTCTTGTGTTTGTGTTGTGTTGTGTTGAGTAGGTAGCGGCCTCTGCGATGAGCTGACCATTCATTCATAGGAGTCCTACCGGGGGTGTCTGTGGATAATATGCAAACCTCGAAAATCAGGCGGCCTAGGCCCGAGCTGGGCTGTTGCGCCATATAAAAAATCAACACACTTTTACAAATGAATCAGATTTTCTAAAGGGCCATATTGTGACCGCATGCACGGTGCCGGGCGTCTCTCCACCGCACTGTCGCACTGTATGCATTCCACTTCGTCTCTCACGCCCGCACCAGCTTCTATTATTCGCTGTGAATTACAAGGCTTACGTACATCTTACCTTTACCGAATGAACGCTCGTATAGGACGCCATCCAACCCCATAAGGTTCCCAATCCGGATGACCGAATCAGTCATGCAATCACTCCAACCTGTCTTCCCGGGCAACTGATTTTCGTTTAAGTAACCCGTAACCTCTCTCCCAAAATGTGGAGATGCTCCACCATGTGGTCACATTAGTTCCCTTGGTGCAAAAAGCAACAGTTCACGCCACAAAGGAACCCCGCACACGTCTCTCGACAAAATGTTTTCCAAGCAGGTAGTTTCTCGGTAGTCCACAACTCGCGTTTGCCGAAAATATCTGCAGCACATTGCACTGTCCTGCTTATTTCATGTGGATTTTGCTGCCCCCAATTGTGAGAACTTTCACTGCTAGCACGTGTAAAACGTGCCCCAACCGTGACCAGTGGCAGGCTGCACTGGTGCCTATACTGCAGCCATTCACACAATTCCACACGGATGGCGTAGCATGCCCGCTAAAAGGCTTTTTGTACTCATTGGAGGTAATACGGATAAAAAACATAATCGTTTAAATCCTTCGCACTTCTATCGTCGGTATCATACCAGTTTTCACAAAAATGCTGATCGCACGTGTACGTAGGCTTCGCTACACTACATCTACACGCACAATACCATCTCCTCCACACACGGTGCCCATGTTCTGCCTTCGGTCATGCGAAGGATATCATCTCCCACACTATTCTGTGTACATCCTGTATGCATGCTTACCTGAAATTTCCGTGTAAACTTGGGAAAACGGAAATTTATATTTACAAAAATGACATAAACATAAGCACTTCTATTGTTTCACTACGGTTCGGAGCGGGCGCTGTCGCTAGTAAAGTTACTACTAAAGTTGTCTAATGGATGGGGTGGATGAACAGGAGAACTGGAACATTTTCGTGTGCATATTAAGGAACCCCGTAAAAGTAGGCAGACAAGCGTGTGCTACTGTGTTGCGGGATAACCCCACTACCAGGCACTAATTTAGTGCCTGTAATGAGTGTAGAAAGGACGACAGAGAAGTGTAAGAAAAAGGCAAGAATATCCAGAAACGTAGTGCAATCTGTAACTACCTCCAATAATTCTATGCATTAACGTAGTCCAGTGACACACTGTGACAACGGAGATGAGCCACTCTGAGTCTCACACAGTATAGCTCACAAGAGCGTGAACTGAACCAATCACTTTCGCACGAATGATGAAAATTTAAAAATCAGTTAAGTGTGATGACTGGAGATGAAACAAACTTGGCACATGGATCTTTTCTTCCATGATTCCTTGCCTGCAGGCTACAGGAATGTTGTGTAAAAAAAAAAAAAAAAAAAAAAAAACCCCCCCCAAATTTCCCAAAATGGAAAAAAAAAAACCAAAAAAGAAAAAACAAAAACACAACACAAAAACAAAAAAAAAAA
>Ga0123355_10014213_pt1 | contig 12435 bp, 13 predicted proteins | sample TergutEmb28metaG_3_FD_89872 | JGI IMG/M metagenome (GOLD analysis project Ga0123355, IMG submission 89872) | Embiratermes neotenicus P1 segment gut microbial communities from Petit-Saut dam, French Guiana - Emb289 P1 | ecosystem: Host-associated > Arthropoda: Insects > Digestive system > Gut ...
CTGCGTTATCTGATGGAATGTCTCGAACAAGCCGATATGGCAGACTATCGCATCTTGTTCATGTCCGACCACAAAACCCTCACATCCACTCGCGGTCACGACGCGGAACCTGTGCCCTTCTTGCTCTATGACAGCCGCATCGAAAACAGCAGCGGACAAACCTACTGCGAGGCAGACGCGGAACAAGGCGAGTTTTTGCCCGATGGCACCATGCTCATGCCTCTCCTTTTCTCTGACACGCTATGATGGAGCTCACCGCACAGGCATATGGTAAAATCAATCTTTCTCTGGATGTAATCCGCAAACTGCCAAACGGCTATCACGACCTGCGCATGGTGATGGAGACAGTGGCGCTCCATGATGATGTCCACATCACAGTTTCAGAGGGCGACGGCATCTCTATGCAGACAAACCTGCCTTTCTTGCCCTCGGATACGCGAAATATCGCCGCAAAAGCAGCAGCGTTTTTCTTCGAGAAGCTTGCCCTCCCCAAGCGGCATGTGACAATTCGCATCCACAAGCGTATCCCGGTTGCCGCCGGAATGGCAGGCGGCTCTGCCAATGCCGCCGCCGTCTTGCGTGGACTGAACACACTGATGGAGACAAAGCTCTCCATCTCGGCACTCATGGAACTGGGCGGCGAACTGGGATCAGATGTCCCCTACTGCATCATCGGCGGCACACGCCTAGCCGAGGGACGCGGTGAGGTTTTAACTCCCCTCTCTCCCCTGCCGTCTTGTCATATTGTCATCTGCAAGCCGAAGTTTTCCATCAGCACTCCGGAACTCTTTTCCCGCATTGACTGCGACAAAATCCGCCACCGTCCGGATACAGATGGCATGATTGACGCGCTGGGGACAGGCTCTCTGAGTCAGGTAGCAATTCGACTGTTCAACGTCTTTGAAGACGTGTTGGACGGACGAAAACGTGACATCCAACAGATCAAACGCACCCTCCTTGAAGCAGGCGCTCTGGGCGCTGCCATGACAGGCACAGGTCCCACCGTTTTCGGCTTATTTGACGACAAAGCACAGGCAAGCGCCGCTTATGCGCAACTGAAAGAGCATTATCGTGAGACGTTCCTCACAGCAAATCATAGCGATAGTTTGGTTTAGAGAGCTACCCCCGGATCAGGTCACGATATATCGTGACCCTACGTAGGGACACCATACATGGTGTCCGATTGTGATTCATGCCCGGGACCATGTGGATGTCATTCGACAATGTATAACACAACATTGTAGGGGCGGCCTTTGGCCGTCCGTGACCCCATGTAAGAGGGCGGACGACCAAAGGCCGCCCCTACTAAGGACAAGGGCGCGGGACGCTGAGGACAGCGTCCCCTACATGTTTAAACCGGAAACGCACCGGCTATACTATATTCATTACATAGTAAGGCGGTGGGTTTTTACATGAAATTCAAAATTTGGGAGCTTTCTCTATTTCTTGCTCTAGTCATCACTCTTCTCTGGGGTACACTGATCGATCAAGGACAACAAGATTTATCTGACCGCATCATCCGGCTTCATGTGCTGGCACATTCGGACGATGATGCCCACCAAGCGCTCAAATATCACATCCGTGACGAAGTGCGAACATTGGTGGAACCTCTCGTCAGCGAAGCCCCCAATCGAGAAGCTGCCGAAACAGTAATCACCGCCCATCTGGATGAAATTCAGTCTATTGCAGAGCTGGCAATGGAGACAAGAGGCGGAGAACTTCCCATCCGCGCAGTTTTGATCCGAGAATCATCCCCCACACGAGCCTATGAGACATTCACCCTCCCCGCCGGGTTTTATACTGCACTGCGCATTGAAATCGGCGAGGCAGTGGGACAAAACTGGTGGTGTGTGATCTTCCCGCCCCTTTGCCTCGATGCCGCTACAGGGACAAGTGCGCTTGAAGATTTGGCTCTGGAAGACATTGAAGTCGCCCTCCTCACAGGCACAGGCAATGACATCAGTATACGTTTCTGGGTACTGGAGCGCCTAGAAGATTTGCGTGCACAATTTCGTGTCGTACCGGACCCTGCGTAGGACCTCACAAATTTTTTGCTTCCCTAACATTTCTAGAGCTAATAATTTTTACTTGAATCTGTAAATTTTTATTGACATATTTAGTCGAAACAGTTATAATTAATAGAGAAGTTCACAAAATAAAGATTCCGGGCTTGTGAAATTGCGCCTCTAAAACCTCGGAAACATAGTCTCACATACGGTTTCAAATGTCTTTTTATGGCGAAACGCCTCTATTATAATTTATAAGAAATGTTGGTGAAAAAATGCAATTACAAATTTCGACAGACTACGCAGTGCGAATCTTACGGTATTTGCACAAACACAAAGACGATCTTCCAACCGCAATGACCATTTCCCAATCCATCGGCATTACATACCCCTTCTTCATCAAGATCGCAAACCAACTCAAGCAAAAGGGTTTACTTAGTGCTGTTCAGGGAAGAAACGGCGGCTACCGATTGGCACGTTCCGCTGAGCAGATCACCATATACGATGTATTCCTATCCATCGAAGGTGACCTACAGATCAACCGCTGTTTAAACCCCGACCACGGTTGTACCAAGGGCGAGGTTCACGCTTGTAAATTCCATGGTTTCCTCCGCTCTTTGCAAAATAAGCTCATTGATGAAATGACAGGTCAATCCATTGCAGACTTTGCACATTAACTGATCCATACAAACAACACAGCCCCACATGCAGAGCATGTGGGGTTTTTTATGTGTTATCTGCCGGAGAGATCCCCTTTATAATGTAGGGGCTGATTATCAATCGCCCACGGGCGGCTAATAGCCGCCCCTACGACGATGTTGTACATTGCAGGGGACGCTGAGGACAGCGTCCCCTACAGGTTTTCCTACGCCTGCCGCAGCATTTTGAAAATCCGCTTGAGACTTGGCTTGTTGCCTGTCATCATGATTCCAACCCGATAAATTTTCGCGCTGAGCCAGCCTAAGAGGAACATATAAACAATGCTCAAACCAATGCTGGTGAGCAGCTCCCACATGGGTACATACTCCATGCCCACGCGGGTCATGAGAATGAGTGGCGAGAAGAACGGAACAAAGGAGAGGATTTGTATATGTGCAGCCCCCGGTGCAAAAAGTCCGGAGAATGACACATAATACGCCCCAACTAAAATCAAGGATATGAGTGTCTGGGTCGAACTCACATCCTCCGCGCGGCTTGCAGTGGATGCAAAGGCTGCCGCCAAGAAAGAGAAAGTGAAAAATCCGAGAACAAAGATCAAGAGCGCAAGGGGCAGGATGTTTGAGGCAAGAATCATCTCAAAGATCATCGCAACCATCGGTGAAAATTCCATCCAAGCGTCAAGATTCAGGTACATCGCAAGGACGGCAGGTACCAGTGCAAGCACAATCTGCGTCAGCCCCACAAGTCCGGCACCGATCACTTTACCAAACATCAAGGCATAAGGACTTGCCGAAATGGTCAAAAGCTCAATTGCCTTGCTGGTTTTCTCTGTAGATACAGAGTGAACAACGAATGCCATATACATCTGGATACACATAAACAGCAATAAACTCAGCACCAAAGTGACCCAATAACCTTGACCGGCATCCCGCCCAATGGTGATCACTTCCATCTCCGGCGCGATCGTGAGCACTGCCAAGGTCTCTCCCATGTCGAGACCGACTGCCTCCATCTGCTTTGCCTGCATGACAGAGCGTGCCAAGTCCCAATAGTCTCCTGGGTGAGCCCCAAAGAGTGCGTCACTGCCTTGCATATAGAGAACGAGCCCCTCATGGTTAAAGTAAATGCCCAGATCAAACTCTTCCGCTTCCAAAGCTGCACTGAGCGCCGCTCTGTTCTCTAATCGCACCCAGGTATGCTCCGGCGCAAAGGCTGCAAGCACGTCTTCTGTATACCAACCTGTCACATCATAAAAGGCAGCGGGCTGTCCGTCTGCATACGCATAGGCATCGTCTGTGTCACCGCCGCGAATGAAACCCATGATCATGGGCAAACAGGCTGTCGCCAGGAGTAAGATTGCAAAAATCACCGTGGTGACCTTGAAACTCTTTGGCTTCACCATGCCGCTGTATTCAAATTTTAGTACTGTTAGAAAGCTTCTCATTTCTCCGCCCCCACTTTCTCTACAAAGATATCTTCCAAACTCGGCTCGACTACGGAAATGGAGTCAAGGGGAATACGGCTTTCAGTCAGTGCGGTAAACAGGACGGCTTTGCTGTCTTCTGCTTTGAGCGTCACCAACGCACCATGTCCCTGCGGCTCGATCTTTGCCGCCAGATTCGCTATAGAATGCAATTGCGTCAGTTGCTGACAAAGTTCCTGCGCCCCTGCAACTTCCGGTGTGATATAAATCTGATAGCGCGGATAGCCCCGCTTGATCTCTTTTAAGCTCCCAGAGAGAACGATCTGCCCTTGATCGATAATGCAAATATCGTCACAAAACTCTTCCACATAGCTCATCTCATGACTGGAGAAGAGAACCAGTTTTCCCTCATCCACAAGCTCACCCACCACACGCTTTAGGATTTGCGAGTTCACCGGATCAAGTCCGGAAAAGGGCTCGTCTAAGATCACAATATCCGGATCAGTCAGCAAGGTGATCGCAAGCTGGATTTTTTGCTGGTTCCCTTTTGAGAGGGTATCCAGCTTTTTGTCATAATACTCTATCGCCTCAAGCCGCTCTAGGAGGTTCTTTGACCGCTCTTTCGCCACTTTGTGTGATAACCCCCGAAGCTCCCCGATGTACGCCATCTGCTCAGAGATCACACGCTTCGGATAAAGCCCTCTCTCCTCCGGCAGATAGCCGATCCGTCGTTTCATCATCTGGGTCTGCTCACCGTCTATCGTAGATGTGCCGCTGTCCACAGGGAAAATCCCCATGATGGAACGGATTGTGGTGGTTTTCCCTGAACCATTCCGACCCAGCAGTCCCATTGCGCCGCCGCTTTGGGCGGTGAAGCTTAAATCTTTCAGCACATGCTTTTCGCCGAAAGATTTGTTGAATTTGTCAACAACTAATTTCATGCTTCTGTCTACTCCTTCTTAAAGTGTGTTATTATCGCTTTTAATTCGCTTAATTTTTCGCCTGATCGCACTATATCCAATAAGCGACCCGATTGTGCCGCCAATAATTCCACCAATCAAACCACCGATCAAGAAATCCGGGTCTCTACCAAACAACATGCCAGCTCCTCCAAAGAGTGCAAGGCCAATAGCAGTAAGCCCCACCAGCCGCCAATAGGCTATTTTTATGCGACGAACAAGTTCAAGTTTGCTCTCCGTGTCTGTGTAGAGTTCTAATGTATCATCGTCAGACCGAAGCTTCCTGCAATACGCCCAGACGCCAAGATCATCCCTGCGCGTATCCACAATCTCCCAACCCGCATCTTGCAAAAACTGCATATACTCCGTACGCCCCAGTTGTTTGCTAACAAAGTCCATGCGATACTGATAATCCATCGGTTCGCCTTTTTGAAATCTGTAACAAAAAAGGTTCGTCTTAACCAAATGCCAACCGCTCTGACTCATTTCACCCAGAAACGGCTCTTCTCGCTCTGAGTCTGGAAATATAAGCGATGTATAGGCACGAAACGCTCGTTTTGTCATCTTGCTCATTCTACCGCCACCCCCTCACTGCTCTGATAAAGCTCCCGAATGCGGGCGATCTCCGTCAATAAAACCTCTTTCCCAAAGGGTGTGATCTGGTATATCTTCCGCTTGTCCATCTCTGCCGCGACTTCAATGAGTTTCCCTTTCTCCATCTTAGAAAGCGTCCCATACAGCGTCCCCGCGCCGAGGCGGATGCGACCCTTTGTCAGCTCTTCCACATGCTGCATGATGGCATATCCGTGCCGCTCTTCGTACAGGAGCGACAACAAGATGTAATACGCGGTCTCTGACATGGGGATATACGACTGTTTCAACTGGCTATTTCTCATTTCATTCCACCCCTCTCATCGTGATATATCGTGTTGCGATGTATCACGATGTTAATATATCACAGCGCGATATATCGTGTCAAGAGGGTTTCGGGAATTTTTCTTGCTCCTGAATTTTTGTAGGGGCAGACCTTGTGTCTGCCCTGTCCGCAGAGGTTACTAGGGCAGACACAAGGTCTGCCCCTACTTGAACCTGTGGTCGGTTTATGGTAGAATACAGAAAGATTTTAACCATTTCCTTCGATCGTACGTATGCTAAGGAAAGCGAGGGGGAATGCAATCCGATGAATATTCTAGTCCTATGCGGCGGCATGACGCCGGAGCGTGATGTTTCCATCCGTTCCGGACGGCAAATTGCAGACAGTCTCATCCAGCGCGGTCACCGCGTGTGTATCATGGATTTATTTTTTGGCTATACAAAGCCATATAATCATCCGCTGGATGTGTTTGACAATGATCTAAGCGCAGTCCCCGACACTCTCACTACCAAAGCGCCCGATCTGGCAGCGGTGAGAGCCTCTCGACCAGACGGGGGCGAGCGGAATATTGGCGAAAACGTCTATGATCTCTGCCGCGCAGCAGATATTGTCTTTCTCGCCCTCCACGGTGAGGATGGCGAAAATGGAAAGTTGCAGGCAGCCTTTGATTTAGAGGGCATCCGCTATACAGGCACAGACACACTGGGCAGCGCCCTCGCCATGCACAAGGGCGTGAGCCGCACATTGTTCGAACATGTCGGCATCGCAGTCGCACCCGGTATCCTGGTGCGGGCAGCGGATGTGTTCACATGGGACACTTTCCCCTGTGTGGTAAAGCCATGCAGCGGCGGCTCTAGCGTTGCGACCACAATCGTGACCCACACAGACGATCTGCAAGCCGCACTCAAGCAGGTGTTTGAGTGGGAATCTGAAGCGCTCATTGAGTCTTTTATCCCCGGGCGGGAGTTTTCCGTTGGCGTATTGGCAGATGAAGCCCTCCCTGTGATCGAAATTTGCCCGAAAAGCGGGTTTTACGACTATGAAAACAAGTATCAAGCAGGCTTGGCAGACGAAATCTGCCCCGCGGAACTATCACATAAAGACACCCGCCGTCTGCAAGAGGCGGCGCTCCTTGCCCACCACGCGCTCCACCTGAAAGTTTATTCCCGCACAGACTTTATCTTGACAGCAGAGGGTACCATCTATTGTCTCGAATCCAACACACTGCCCGGCATGACACCCACAAGCTTACTTCCCCAGGAAGCTCATGCCGCGGGGCTTCCTTTTGCAGACCTGTGTGAAAAAATCATTGCGGTATCAATGGAGAAATATCTATGAGTAAGATGAAAGCAATCACCTTAGCCAAAGCGGCAGAAGTCATGGGCGGTCGTCTCATCGGCGGCGATCCTGACACAGCCATACAACAAGTTGTCATGGACAGTCGGCTGGATGTCACAGGTGCCCTCTTCGTCGCCATCGCCGGCGCACGTGCAGATGGGCATGATTTTGTACCAAGCGTATTGGAGCGCGGTGCCGTCTGCTGTCTGGTTGAGCGCGAGATTCCAGACGTGCTCGGTGCACAGATCCTGGTGGACTCTACGCTTATAGCAGTAAAAGCTCTGGCGGGGTATTACAGGCAGCTCTTTGATATCCCTTTCATCGGCATCACCGGTAGTGTGGGTAAAACCAGCACAAAGGAAATGCTGGCAGCTACCCTCTCTGCCAAGTTCCACGTCCACAAGACAGAGGGTAATCTCAACAACGAACTGGGTGTCCCCATGACACTTCTCGCCCTGCGTCCCGAACATGAGGTAGCAGTGATCGAAATGGGCATCTCCGATTTCGGGGAAATGACCCGCCTCACCGATATGGTGCGTCCGGATATTGCCATCATCACCATCATCGGCTACGCCCATCTGGATAATTTGGGTAACCGTGCCGGAGTCTACAAGGCAAAGACTGAAATTTTCCATGGTCTCACGCAAGATGGCATCGCCCTCCTAAATGGGGATGACGATATGCTGAAAGATTGCTGTATTACAGATATCTCCCCGGACAAACAGAGCGTCACACGTCTGCTCTATGGTCTGGATAACACAAATGATTACCGGGCAACAAACATCATCAGCCAAGGCGAATCCGGCACCACATGCACCTTCTCTTGGGTAGACACGTCAATGGATACAGAAATTCCTGCATTCGGTACGCCTTTCGTCTATGCCGCCTTGGCATCCGCCGCAGTGGGCGATCAGCTCGGCATGACGGCTGAGGAAATGCAGCGCGGCATCGCCGCTTTCCATACCGTCTCCGGACGTGCGAATGTGATTCAAACCGACTTCCTCACCATCATAGACGACTGCTATAACGCAAACCCAAGTTCCGTCAAAGCATCCATCACTTCCCTCACAGACCTCCCCGGACGGCGCATCGCCATCTTAGGCGACATGGGAGAACTGGGCTCCGATGCCGAAACCCTCCACCGTGACATGGGAAAACACGCGGCAGATTGCGGAATTGATCTTCTGATCACCATCGGCGATATGAGCAAGTATACCTATGAGCGCGCGAGAGAAACGGATTCCAATCTGGAGACATTGTACTTCACAAAAAAGGCAGAAGCCCTCGAAAAACTGCCCACTATCCTGAAATCCGGCGATCAGGTATTGGTCAAAGCCTCCCGCTCGGCAAAATTTGAAGAGATCGTTGCTGCGCTGAAAACCCTGTAGGGGCGGCTATTAGCCGCCCGCGCTTATGGCTCTCTCTGTTTCTGCATACCAGTTATCAGTCATACACTCGTGCAGACTGATAGCGCGGACGCGCAAAGCGCGCCCCTACAGACACACACCTCCATCCCTAGCCATAAACTGGGATGGAGGTGTGTTTATTGATGAATCCAAACATCCGCAAAATTCTATCTCGGCTCAGAAACCCCACTGTGATACTCAGTATCGCATCAAACCTGATATCTCTGGGCTTACTGCTGGGCTACAAATTAAACGAGGGTCTCATCATGTCCGCTGTGACCATCATCTGTTCCATTCTGATTACCCTGGGGATTCTATCAAACCCCGATAAAGTAGATGCAGATGATGAGACGCAAATAGATACAAAAGACCGACAGGAGTGATTCCCTGTCGGTCTTCTTCTACTCAAACACTACATACAAAATAAGGGTGTGCTCATTTTCCCGAAGCCGATCCGGTCGAAATACATCGCCATCGTACCATATCATCCCTCCACTTTGCCATAGGTGCAGGACATAGCGTCTGCCTGCTTCAATTTCCTCGCGTTCAGCAGAAATGCCGCCTGTTGTTATAAGTGCTGCAAAGTTAAAATCAATGGCGGAGAGGTCAAAGGACTTTTGCCCCCAAGCACCATCCACCGCAACTATGGTCCGAAGCTCCAAAGGTTCATCCCCCTCAGTTGTCACACCCCACAGGATCGTGCCATCAAAGGTCTCTGCCCCCACACCCAGCCCTCCCACTTGCTCATGCAAGACCCGCTCGTCACGCTCATATTGGGCAAGGTAAACGGAAACCTCTTCACCCTGATGGCGAAAGGAAACGCTGCCATATCTGTGAAACAAGAGATCAAAATGACTGACTTCTGCTTCCATTGCCCGAATATATGTACGCGACTGCCGATGTGTACACCATAGAAATCCCAACACCACGACTACCGCTACCACAATCACTGCGATGATAAGCTTCCCTTTGTGCTTCATGTCACTATCCCCCTAAATAATCTGATGCATCAGATGCCGGAATATGCCAAAGATCATCAGCAGCCCCATTGCTATGAGCAGGATGCCGCATATCCGATTGATCGTTGCATAATGCCGTTTGATCGCCGCAAAAGCACCTTTGAGCTGATCAATAAGAAGCGCCGAGAACAAAAAGGGAAGTCCCAGCCCCAATGCAAAGAGGAACAAAAGCACAATGCCCTCTATTACCGTTCCGGCTAAGGCGGCTTTCATGAGTGCAGCCCCCAAAAGCGGTCCCACACAAGGTGTCCAACAAAGGGCAAACACTGCACCGAAGATCACCGCCCAAGGAAAGCTCAAAGAGCGAAGCCGTTCCGCCGAGAGTGCCGTACCATGATTGCGGGAAAGCGCCGGAATCCGGAACACGCCCACATAGTGGAGACCGAATAAAATCAGCAAGCTTCCCGCAACAATCTCCAGCGGGCGCGGTGGGATGTGTATTCCAATCAGGCTCACAATCGCACCCATTGCAACAAACACCAAGACAAGTCCGAGGGCAAACCCAAGGGCATTGCGCCGCATCCGCCGTCCGTCTGCCTCTCCCGCCGCGAAGTAGGAGACGTAGATCGGCAAAAGGGGCAACACGCAGGGGGATAAAAAGGCCAATATGCCCTCTAGGAATGTAAGTAAGTATGCCATCCGTGATCCTCCGATCCTTTGGATTCTTTTTTATAGTATATCCAATCTTTGGCAAATGAGCAAGAAAAAAGACAAGAGAGGTGAAGATTTCATCTCTCTTGCCTTTCGCTCTATAACCTAAACTTGACGATTCTTGACAAGTCTTGTCACTATCGATAAAATGACCATTCTTGCCCATACGGTACGCGGTTAGCATGGACAACTGGCGTTGGCATAGCCATGTAGGGGACGCCGCCCTCGGCGTCCCGTGTCCCGAACCTGCACCGCATAAATGGATGTGTACCGAAATTATAACTGCGGAACGCTGGGGATGTCATTCTACAAGGTATAACCTTGTCTGTAGGGGCGGCATTCTGCCGCCCGCTAACTTTCAGCAAACTGCGGACGGCAAAATGCCGCCCCTACATTGGTTCTGCAAAGTCTGTTTATACCTTCGGCGCAAAGAAGTCCTCATATTTCATTTCCAAGACTTCCTTGATTGCATTGAGTTCCTCCACGGAAATATGCCGAATCCCAGCTTCTATTTTTCCATACGTGCCACGTGATATATCACAGCCTAGAAGTTGCAAGCTCCTTACAACTTGTTCCTGCGTAAGTCCTTTTGCATTTCTGGCTTTACCGATACCTTGCCCAAGGCAACTTCCCACCTTAATGCGTTGCTCCACCACATCACCCCAGCTTGCTCCGATAAGCTGGAGCAAATTTTCTGCGCATCGGCTCTAACACGCTGTACACAGCAGAGCACGATGTGCCTGATAGTCGTGCAAGTTCTGTATACGAAATATTGTGCTCTTCGCACAACTACTGAAATCGCTCCACAATAGCGTCTTTTATAGTCGTTCTTATTTAACTGTTCCCAGCTTCTAGCTCTATTTGTCTAACTAACTCATGCGGCATCATGTCAAACGCGTTTGCAATGCGCCATATAGTTTCAAAATTAGGCTGTTTACTTCCGCTCTCTATCATAGCTAGGTGACTTCTTGCAACACCAGCAAGACCGCTAAACACCTCTTGTGACAGATTGCACTCTATTCTTAGCCGTCGTATCGCCTTACCAGCGGCACGTCTGTTAAATTCTATCATCGCAGACACTTCCTTTTGTTAATTCTAAATAACAAGCAAGAAAATTCAGTCTGCGAAGATAGACATTTGTGGAAATTTATGTTATTCGCTTGGAATCGTTTCAAAAAGGGGAACAAGCTGACATTGATTGCTTAAATCTCACCTTGAACTCATTGTCAAAATGCGCGAAGCGGGGTTCACCGACTGGGCTGAACGGATGGCAAGTCAGCTAGATAGGCATTCCAAAAACTAAAAAACAAACATGAAAAAGCGAGTGAAGCCTTTCTGCGGCTTCACTCGCTTTGCTCTATCAATCTGTTACAAAACACTTACTTCGCGTATTCAATCGCTTTCGTCTCACGCAGGAGATGTACCTTGATCTGACCGGGATACTTCAGCTCCCCTTCGATCTTCCGTGCGATATCGCGGGCAAGAAGAATCATCTGATCCTCATTCACTTCCTCTGGCTTCACTACAACGCGAATCTCACGACCCGCTTGGATGGCGAATGAACTCTCAACTCCGGTGAAAGAGTTTGTCAATTCTTCCAGCTTTTCCAGACGTTTGATGTAATTCTCAATATTCTCACGTCTCGCCCCTGGGCGTGCAGCCGAGATGGTATCTGCCGCTTGGACAATGCAGGCGATAATCGTTCTCGCTTCCACATCGCCGTGGTGCGCCTCAATGGCGTGGATCACGTCCGGACTCTCTTTGTACTTCTTGGCAAGGTCAACACCAATGGTAACGTGGCTGCCCTCAACCTCGTGGTCTATGCTCTTACCCAGGTCATGAAGCAATCCCGCACGCTTAGCTGTTTGTATATCTGCACCAAGTTCCGCCGCAAGCAGACCTGACAGATGGGATACTTCAATAGAGTGATTGAGCACGTTTTGCCCATAACTCGTCCGATACTTCTGACGACCAAGCAGTTTCACAATCTCTGGATGCAGACCGTGAATCCCTGTCTCAAAGGTTGCCCGCTCACCCTCGCTTTTGATGGTGGCGTCTACTTCACGGTGCGCCTTTGCGATGGTCTCTTCAATCCGTGC
>Ga0123355_10014214_pt1 | contig 12435 bp, 13 predicted proteins | sample TergutEmb28metaG_3_FD_89872 | JGI IMG/M metagenome (GOLD analysis project Ga0123355, IMG submission 89872) | Embiratermes neotenicus P1 segment gut microbial communities from Petit-Saut dam, French Guiana - Emb289 P1 | ecosystem: Host-associated > Arthropoda: Insects > Digestive system > Gut ...
GTGGTGTCGATGTCTTCTTTCAGGCTGATAAACGCTACGCCTTTTTTTGCAAGCCGCGCTACAAGTTCAAGCAAATCCCGCGTGTTTCGCGCAAAGCGACTTACGGATTCCACAACAACGACGTCACCGGCTTGTACCTTTCTCATAAGGGCCAGAAGCCTCGGGCGGCGAGTATTCTTGCCGCTTAATTTCTCCAAAAATATGCGCTCCGCCGGAATGCCGCGACTTTTCATTGCGATAACTTGCCGGCATTCATGTTGGTCTTTCGACGAAACGCGAATGTATGCAAATTCTTTCATCTGAAATATCCTTCCTGAAAATAAAAGCGAGCAAAAGTGCGCCGCGAGGTTAATCCTTGCGGTGCATTTTTGTTCGCTTAGCGATTGATATACGAAGGCAGGCTAAACAGTGTTTAACTCGGGCTTCGCAGTCTCTGTCTGATTCGTTTTAAGTAAGAACCGAAGCCCCGGGAAACTTCGGGTGTGCAGAGCGTTCGCTCCGCGTTGCCGCGTTGTATGAAAGGTGTGCACATGGGCGTCAACATTCGGTCGGCCGTGTCCGAATGCATTTGCCCGCTTTCACATGTTACGGCGAGTGATGCGGGTAGTACATTGGTGGTGCGATGGTACAGGTGTTACGGTGGTACGGTGAAGCATAGTGTTGCGGGTAAAGCATTGGTGGTACATGGCATTACATACAACCAAGTCACAGCGGCTTCGGCACGGAGCGGTGCGGTCAGTTTCAGAGCGAACCCCTTCCTGCGTAATAAGTCGCGTCTGAAATCATTTCGCGCATCGTCGAGAACCGGCCTGAATACGCCGGTTCTCGCCTCGCGCTCAATTGTTCCAGGCTGCGATTATTACCTGTTGGCAAACACGTCCTTTGGCATGAACGCGACTGCTTTGTTTCTCGGTTGCAAAGCAAGTATAAGTGAAACTTCATACGCTGATATCCGGAACAGTTCCAGGAATTTTTCCAGGAATTTTTCCGAGAACGGTCTCTGTATTGTTGTGTGCATCTGAGTAAGAGAGTATAATATGCGAAAGAAATAGAGCATAGAAACACTCAAAAAACGCGCTTCGCGCGTTTTTTAGTAAGGTTTTGATGAAATTTTTTCAAAAGTTTCCGGACCGACCCGGTCGGCGTGTGCAACACGCGAGAGGGTTCAGGCGAAGTCCGAGGACTTAAACAGAGGTGGCAATCGTTGAAAAAAATTTTTGCAATTTTTGCGATTTTTATTTTTTTGTCCGCCTGTTCGACGCAGCTTTACGACGGGCTTGTCGGTACGTGGCATTGGAGCGGCGACGCCGCGCTTTCGTATACGTTTAACGCCGACGGCACGGGCGAACGCGGTTTTCCGGAGGTCAGAGAGGGTTTTGTGTGGAATACAAACTCGCGCGGACATCTTAATATCGAAAGAAATTTTGTTGTGCAGGGCGAAATTCGCGAAGAGCGTTGGAATTTTTCAATCGACGGCGACGCACTTACCATCCGAAGCCGACAGGCGGCCGGCGCGGAATTCGTTTACCTGCTCGGCGGGGCAGGGGAGTTTCCTCCGGAGCTTGTCGGCATGGCGTGGCAATGGGATGAACACGAAGATTTCGTGTACATTTTTTTTGCCGACGGAACGGCGCGGCGCGGGCTTTTCGGCGACGGCGCGGCGGAGGAAATCACGTGGTTTGCAAACGGTTCGCGCTTGCATATTTTTTCGTCCGGCGAAACTTTTGGTGTTCGCGGTGAAATGTGGACGTTTTCTGTTGAAAACGATGTTCTCACATTAAAAAGTGAGCAGTGGGCGGAACGAATTTACACGTATCGTGGTTTTCGACTTTTTTCCGCAGACGCGCAATGACCGCCGGAATTTACATTCATATCCCTTTTTGCGTAAAAAAGTGCGCGTATTGCGATTTTTTTTCGTTTGACAATAACAAAAATTTTGAGTCGTATATAACCGGATTGCTTGCGGAGTTGCGCGGCGCGGCAGAGCGCGAAGTGATTCCGACTTATTTCGACACAGTATACATCGGGGGAGGGACGCCGACGGCGTTGCCTTCCTTTTTGTTGTGCAAAATTTTGGATGCGATGCGGGGATTGCCGCTTTTGCCCGACGCGGAAATTACTGTTGAGGTGAATCCCGGGACGCTTGACGCCGCGTATCTTGCCGCGCTGAGAGCGTATGGCGTGAACCGGCTGTCAATCGGTGCGCAGACCACGCATTCGCATTTGTTACACGTTTTGGGACGCATCCACACGCGGGAGGATTTTTTTGAAACATTTCGCGCCGCACGTGCCGCCGGTTTTGACAACATCAATGCGGATTTGATGTTCGCGCTACCGAAGCAAACTTTCTCCGAATGGCGCGAAACCCTTGCCGAAATTATCGCGCTTTCGCCGGAGCATATTTCCGCGTACAGCCTCACCCCCGCCGAAGGCACACCTCTTTGGGAGCAGCTTGAACGCGGCGAAGTCGTTCTGCCCGGCGACGAAGCCGACCGCGAAATGTATCATTACGCTCGCTGCGCCCTCGCCGACGCCGGCTACATTCATTACGAAATTTCAAATTTCGCACAACCCGGGCGAGAGTCGCGCCACAATGTAAATTGTTGGACGATGAAACCATATTTCGGTTTCGGCGCGGGCGCGCATTCTTTCGACGGCGCACGGCGATGGAGTAACGCCGAAAATTTTGATGCATACTTGAATGTCGGCTTTTCACAGGGGGCGTCGCCTCCCGCACCTCGGGGTCAACGACCCCTTGACCCCGAGGTCTTAACGCCGACGATTCTAACGGAAGAAAAAATCATCCTCGGACTTCGCATGATGCGCGGAGTACGCGAAGATGATTTCGAAGTTTATGCAGAGCAAATTGAGAAGTTAATCCGAAACGGACTTTTAGCGCGCGGCGACGGGCGAGTTTTTTTGACACCGTTGGGAATGGATTTGGCGAACTGCGTGTTTGAGGAGTTTATCGTTTAGCTGTCTATTTGAAAATTTTCTTGGAAACTTCCCCGCCCAAAATCGGCACAAGCATAAACCCGATGCATACAAATAATTGCGTCGGGGAGAGCGGAACGGTTGAAAACAAGTCGTTCAAAAACGGCACGTACATAACAGCAACGAGAATCAACATCGAAAGCCCAATCGAGATGTTCAAAAATTTGTTGGAGAACAATCCTTTAAACGCCCTCAAAGTAACGCCGGAAAATGTTTCTGCTTTCGACACGAAAGAGAGCAAAAGTTCGGCGGCAACGAGGGTGAAAAAGCACATGCTGATTGCGATTGCCGCTTCGGCGTACATAAAAAACCCGTACAAAAACGCTCCCAGTGAGCCGATGCAAAGCAAAATTGCGCGCAATGCCAACGAGCCGCGCATGGTCTTGTTAATAATCGGTTCTTTCGGCGGGCGCGGCTGACGGTTCATAACGCCGGGTTCTTTGCCCTCCATGCCGAGCGCGAATGCGGGAAACGCATCTGTGAGCAAATTTACGAAAAGAAGCTGCGTTGCAACAAGCGGAACCGGCAGCCCGACAAGTATCGCAATGAACAGAATTAAAATTTCGCCGATGTTGCAGGAAAGCAAATATCCGGTAACTTTGCGAATGTTGCCGTAAATTGTGCGTCCCTGCTCGACGGCTTTTACGATGCTTGTGAAATTGTCGTCGGTGAGAATCATGTCGGCGGCTTCTTTTGAAACGTCGGTGCCGGTGATGCCCATGGCAATGCCGATGTCGGCTTTTTTCAGCGAAGGCGCATCGTTTACGCCGTCGCCGGTCATTGCGGCGATGTCGCCGTTTGCCTTAATCGCGCTCACAATTCGAACCTTGTGTTCCGGCGAAACCCGCGCAAATACATTAACATGCCGAACTTTTTCGCGCAGTTCGTCGTCGGAAAGCTCGTCAAGCTCAACGCCGCTTAATGCATCGGTTGTGGTGATTCCCAACGATTTTGCAATCGCGCCGGCGGTAATTTTATGGTCGCCGGTAATCATTTTTACGGAAATTCCGGCGGTGTGACAGCGGGCAACCGCGTCGGCGACCTCGACTCGCGGCGGGTCAATCATGCACATCATGCCGGCGAAAATTAAATTTTCTTCGGCGCAATCGTCGGCGTCCGTGCATTCGCGATATGCAAACGCCAAAACTCGCAACGCATCCGCCGCAAATTTTTCATTTTGCTCGATGAGCGTACGCCGCAAATCTTCCGTCATTGCAACGACTTCGCCGTTTTGCAACATACGCGACGACCGCGAAATAATCGCATCGGGCGCGCCCTTTGTATGCATAACGAGACGTGACGCCGCCGATTCGTCGCGGTTTGATTTTCGTGCCGAGTCGGCATCGTTTACCGCGTTTAACGTTGACATCATTTTGCGCTCGGAATCGAAGGGGATTTCTCCGATACGCGGAAATTTTTCACAAAGCGCGTCCTTGAAAATTCCGTTTTTCGCGGCGAAAGCAAGCATCGCGATTTCTGTCGGGTCGCCGATTGAACGCGAGGGAAAATGCGTCGTTTCGCTCCCGACTTTGCTTCCGGCTTCGAGGGAATGCGCAATTTCGCTCCCGACTTTGTTTCCGGCTTCGAGGGAATGTGTCGATTCATGCGATATGTCCCCGGCATCCATGCCGCGCTTGGCGCGGGCGGCTTCGAGGGAATGCGTCGCCTCATGCGACTTGTCCACGGTGTTAAAAACAGCGTCGTTGCAGAGGACGGCGATTTCCGTCATTCGCGCCGAATCGTCCGAAAAAGTTTCTACTACAGTCATTTTATTTTGCGTCAACGTGCCGGTTTTGTCGGAGCAAATCACCGTGGTGCTTCCGAGCGTTTCGACGGCGCGAAGCCGCTTTACAATGACGTTTGAGCGCACCATTTTCTGCACGCCGATTGCCAGAATAACCGTGGCAACAATGGCGATGCCCTCCGGCACCGCTGCAACCGCAAGGGACACGGAAACCATGAGCATTTCAAAAAAATCTGTGCCGCGCAAAAATCCGATTGCGAAAATCGCCGCGCAAATTACGATGCAAATAATGCCTAAAATTTTCGCCATCGCGTTTAATTTTTCCTGAAGCGGCGTGGATTGGTCGGGAGTTTCGTTCAAAAATGCGGCAATTTTGCCCATTTCCGTGTTCATGCCGGTTCCGCAAACAACGCCGCGACCGCGACCGTAAGTTACAACCGTTCCCGTAAACGCCGAATTTTTTCTGTCGCCGACGGGTGCGTTCGGGGCGAAAACGGCATCGGCGTCCTTTGAAACCGGCAGGGATTCGCCGGTGAGGGCGGCTTCGTCAATTTTCAAATTCACGCTTTCGATGATTCGCAAATCCGCCGGCACGAAATCTCCGGCGTCAAGCACGACAATATCTCCGGGAACAACCTCGCATGATTCGATTTTTATAATTTCGTCGTCGCGCCGAACTTTCGCCTTCGGCGCAGACATGTTTTTCAGCTTGCGAAGAGCGTTGTCAGCGCGGTTTTCCTGCGTGATGCTGATGATTACGTTCACAAGCAGAATGCCGAAAATCAGCGCGGAATCCTTCCAACGTTCAAAGCCCTCGCCGTCGCCCGCGATGACGGAAATAACCGCTGCCGCAAGCAGAATAATTACCAAGAAATCCTTAAATTGTGCCAAAATTCGCAAAAAAAGTGATTTCTTTTTCGCGCTGTGAAGCCGGTTTTCGCCGTACTTTTCAAGCCGCGATGCCGCCTCCGCCCCGGAAAGCCCCGCGACATCTGCCCCGAGCTCTCGTAATGCGTCTTCTTTCGTTTGCGTGAACATGGTTAAATTTCTCCTTTTTTAAGCTGAACAGCTTCCTTAACGGCAATTTTTGCTTCGGCACGGAAAACTAATTCCTGACCGAGGCGTTTTCCCCGAGGTATATTTTGCCGTTTCCAACCAAAAACGCGCAAGACAAATGACTCTTTCGAGCCAAAAGTCTTGCGCGTCATTGAGCCGAATTTCAGAAGCAGCGTTTACAGCTCCCGAAATTCAGCATGTATGACCTTTCGCATCCGGGCGGGTTTCCGCCGTACTGACGAACACGAAAAACGGCAGGCTTTTCGAACGCTCCGCCGTTCGCTACTCCCTTTTGGAGATTGTACCCGGCTTCGAGAGAATGTGTCGATTCCGACACTCGCCCCCGGAGTCCGTTGCGCGCTTGGCGCGCTATTCTTGCGTGTAAACCATAAGTGCCATATGGCGCGCGCGCTTGACGTTCATTGTCATGGCGCGTTGGTGTTTTGCGCAGTTGCCCGTTACACGTCGCGGCAGAATTTTACCGCGCTCGGATACATATTTGCGCAATTTAGCAATATCTTTGTAATCTATGCCTGTTGCCTTATCCACACAGAACTGGCAAACGCGCTTTTTGCGCCGCCCACGTCTTTTTTGCATCATATCTGTCACCACTTTCCTTTATTTTCAGAACGGTAAGTCGTCGTCTTCGTCAATGCTTTCGGTTATTGCTTTAAACTCGGGCGAAACCGGTTGCGGCGGAGCTGACGGCATTGAGCTGTAGTCGTTGCCGCCTTTTGCTGCGCGCGCTTCGAACGCCGCACGACTTTCCGCAAAGTTTACTTCGTCGGCGATAACTTCGGTTGACCACTTGCGTTGTCCGTTGTTGTCATCATACGAACGTACCGAAATACTGCCGCAGAGGCTTACCTGCATCCCCTTTTTGATGTACCGCTCCATAAATTCCGCCGTGTGTCGAAACGCCACGCAGAAAATAAAGTCGGCATCGGGTTCGCCTTCCTTTTTGAAGCGTCTTTCCACGGCAAGCGTGAAACGCGCAACACACATCGGCGCGCCGCCTTGGGTGTAACGAATTTCAGGGTCTTTTGCCAGACGCCCCATCAATATAACTTTGTTCATAACGCCCCCCTTTTTTCTTACTCGGCAGATTCCGGTGCAGGTGTTGCCGGTGCTGCTGCTGCCGCAGGAGCGGGTGCACTTTCGTCTGCACGAATTGTTAAAAATCGCAGAATATTCTCTTGCAGGCGAAGGCGGGCTTCAACTTCCTTCGGCGTGTTGCCTTCCGAAGTGTAGGTGATAAACGTGTACATACCTTCGGTTAATTTTGAGATGGGATACGCCAATTTGCGCTTGCCCCAATCATCAACTTTTTCGATGCTTCCGCCAAAGCGGTCGATAAACCCTTTTACGCGGTCAAGCTCTGCGCGGTATGCTTCGTCTTCAAGGTCTGCACGAATTACCACGCCCATTTCATAGCGGTTCATATTACTGCCTCCCGGTCTGTGGCGTACTTGTTAAGTACGCAAGGTTAGTCGCGTTTTGTCAAGCAAATCGCGCGACGAGTATTTTAACATATTTATACAAGCTGTGCAAACTATTTTTTTCGTGTCATTTTCCAGCGGGTTGCGGCATTGTTTATTTCATCCTTGCAAATATGCAGCAATGCTTTGAAATTTACCTGCCCGTCGGAAAATTCCTGAAAACTGCGCGCGCGCGCGGCGTCCTCAAGATGCGAAAGAAGTTTAATCAAGCCGATTGTTCCGACCTTGGTAAGCTCGGCGCGAATTTCAAAACATTCCTTCATAAATTCCTCGCGGCTGTGGTCGCTGTTGATTACAAAGGCAGCGGTGTAATTACATAAATCACGGTTAAAATTTGTTACAAAATCCGAAAGTGCATCAAAATATTCTTGCTTGTCATAGTAAAACCGCTTGCTTACCTCGGTGTCGAAATTATCCGAAAGTTTTTCCAAATCGTATGTTTTGCCCTTCATTCCATCACCACTTCTGCGAATTTGTTTAATTATAACATCAAAAAAATTTTTTTGTGCATTTTAATTCCAAAAATTTCGAGTTATGCAAGAAGTCCGGTATGTTTCATCGAAAGCGGACATATATTGAAAGTGTTGAAAAATGGCTTGAGCTGTGCCTGCATCGCAGGAAAACTTTTTTGGCTTCGATAAAAAACACAAGCAAAAAAGAAGCATCGCGATTTTTTGCTTGTTGAACGGAGGTATATCATGGGTGACTTGGCAGCAATTTTGCCTTCATATTTCGGAGCGGCGGGCGAACGTGCGGTAAAAGAGCGCGGATTTTATTTGATTAACGCCGGCAAGATACATAAAGCGAGCTGTAAGCCGCGAGAAATTATTGCGAGATGTCGATTACTTGAACGGCTCGACAACGCCGGATTTTCTTACACAGACAGAATAATTCCTGCATCAACGGGAGAACCGTTTATCGCGTTGGGTCGCGACATTTTTGTTATGACTCGCCGCGTACCCGGACACGAACCGAATTTTGACAGCGATATGTCGGTTATTCCGCAAGCAATTGCAAAATTTCATTCGGCGGCAAGGGGCGAAAAAAATCTTCCTGTCGCACCGCCTCTTACGGAGGTTTACGCAAAACAAATTGCTTCTGCAAAAGCGGCAATCAAGCAAATTAACCGTCGGCCGCGATTGAGTGATTTCGACGTGCTTGTTTTAAAACATGCGCCGGAAGCGTTTGTTGCGGCGGAAAACGCACAAAAATTTTTGGCGGAAACAGACTACGAAGCCTTGTATGCGGACGCGGTAAAAAACGGACACGTTTGCCACAATAATTTAAAAGAAGAAACACTCTCAATTACCGCTGATGAATGTTGGATTACACGATTCGAGGAAGCAGTCATCGACCTTCAGCTTTCCGACATCGCTTCGCTTTTGCGTCGATATGCGCGAAAAAGTTCGTGCAGCATTTCCGCGACATCTCTCTTGGATATGTACGAAAAAATTCTGCCCTTACCCCCCGACGCAAGAAAAATTCTTTTCGCCGAACTTTCGTTTCCGCGACCGTTTTTTAAAATTGTATCGCGTTGCTATTATAAAAAACGCGCGTTTATTCCTGCGTCAATTACATCGCGAATGTCGGAAATTTTAAGTGAACGCGACAAGTACGATGCATACGTTGCCGCGCTGGAGTTTTAGGGGAGGTCGTCTTGACAAACTAAATGCAAATATTTTATAATTTTCCAAGTGAACAGCAAGGGTGCTGCGGATGCTCGTCCGCAGCACTTTATTTTTTACGGGGGTGCGCAGTGATAAGAGTTATTGATTATAAAGCGGGAAATGCGGCAAGTGTATTAAATGCGGTCAGGTATCTCGGATTTGCGGCGGATTTTGCGCGATGTGCCGACGATATCGAAAGCGCGACGCATATTATTTTGCCCGGGACAGGCAGCGCGGCCGCAACAATGGAGTCGTTAGGCGAAATGGGCATAATTCCCGTGCTTGACGAAGTCGTGTTAGGAAACCAAGTTTTTTTTCTCGGCATATGCGTCGGAATGCAAATTCTTTTTGAACACAGCGAAGAAGGTAATACAACATGCCTCGGTTGGCTTAAAGGGCGCGTTGTAAAGTTTGACAGCCAAAAGGTTCGAGTTCCTAAAATGGGTTGGAGCAAGGTAGTTTTAAATTCGTCCGCCGAAGAGTATTTTTATTTTGTTAATTCATACTATGCATTGCCGGGCGACAGCGCGGATTTGTACGGGGTTGCGAATTATAACGGTGAATTTGCGGCGGCGGTTCGGCGCGGAAATATTTTCGGCACACAGTTCCACGCGGAAAAAAGCGGCGAAGCGGGACTTTCACTGCTGAGAAATTTTTTTGAACGGGGGATGCTGTAATGCTTACGAAACGGCTGATTGCTTGCCTCAATGTTGTAAACGGCAAAGTAACCGATGCAGCGCAAGATAATATCCTTGCTTCCGCCGAAATTTTGGCGCATAAAATGTACGAGGAACACATCGACGAGCTGATTTTCTGCGATATAACCGAGCAAACCCGCTCCGTTGACATCGAAACCGTAAAAAAAGTTGCCCGTTGGATTTTTATTCCGCTCACCGTTGGCGGCAGCATAAAAAGTTTGAGCGATATGTACAAAGTTCTTGAAGCGGGCGCGGAAAAAATAAGCGTGGATTTGGCGGCGGTTCGAAATCCGGAAATAATTCGTGAAGGCGCGAAGGCTTTCGGTTCGCAAAGCATCGTGCTTTCAACGCAAGTGAAGCGGTCAGAAAAAATGCCGAGCGGCTACGAAGTCTGTATCTCGAAAACTGCCATCGGAAAAGACGCGGCAGAATGGCTCAAGTACGGACAAGACCTCGGCGCGGGCGAAATTTGCCTTAACAGCCTCGACCGTGACGGTACTTTTTCCGGTTACGATATCGAACTGATGAAGCTCGCAGATGCGGCGGTTTCTGTTCCGATTATTGCATCCGGCGGCGCGGGAAAACCGGAGCATTTGTCGGAACTTTTCCGGCAAACGGAATCACAGGGCGCAATAATCAGCAGCATGTTATTTTCGCCGCGCATTGAAAAAAACTACTCGGTACGCGAGCTTAAAAAATTTTTGTCGGATAACGAAATCCGGGTTCGCCCCGTGAAATAAGCGGAGGTTTTCATGCAAAATACGGTGTTAAAAAATTTTTTTGAAATAAGCAAGGTTCCGCGCGGCTCCGGAAATGAAAAAGCTGTCAGCGACTTTATCGCAAATTTTGCGCGGGAGCGAGGCGCGGACGTAATTCAAGACGAGCTTCACAACTTGATTATAAAGAAGCCCGGCACTCTTCCCGGTCGCCCCGCCGTGATATTGCAGGCGCATCTTGACATGGTTTGCGAAAAAAATGTCGGTAAGGTTCACGATTTCGACCGCGACCCGATTGACGCATACATCGACGGCGATTTTGTAAAAGCACACGGGACAACCCTCGGTGCGGATAACGGCATCGGCGTTGCAATGTGCATGGCACTTCTCGACGCCGATTTTCAGCATCCGCCGCTTGAAATCGTATTAACAACCGACGAAGAAGCCGGTATGACCGGCGCACAGCATCTCGACGTGAGTCTTCTTTCCGGTCGGCGCATGATTAACCTTGATTCAGCTGACGAAAGTACATTTACGATGGGTTGCGCGGCGGCCGTTACGGCGGAGGTTGTTATTCATGGTCAATGTCGCGGGGACTCCGCCCCCGCACCCCCGCAAGGGGACAATGTCCCCTTGACCCCTTCACCGGAAACCGCGCGTTGCGCGGTTTCCGAGAAAAGTGGGGGTTCGGGGGAAACTTTTTCAAAAGTTTCTCCCGAAAAGCGTTTAAAAATCACGATTACGGGTCTGAAAGGCGGACACTCCGGCAGCGATATTGACTCGGAGCGCGGAAACGCAATACGAATTTTGGGGTTTGTGCTTGATGCGGTTTGCGGGGCAGGGGAGGTGCGCATCGCGAGTATTTCCGGGGGAATGAAAGTTAATGCGATTCCTCGCGAGGCGGAATGCGTGATTATTTTTTCGCAAGGTAACGAGGGGAAAATTCTTGCGGCTTTGGAGGATGTTTGCGAGGGCTTTTTGAAGCAATTTCGCTCGTTGAAAATCGGCCGAGCGGAAACCGATTTGCCGACGATGTCGAAAAATAACTGCGCTTTATCGCCGGAATCTTCACGGGCATTATGCGCCGCATTGATGCTTCTGCCTAACGGCGTTGCGGCTCGAAGCCTTGAAATTGAAGGGCTTGTTAATGCATCGTGCAACATCGGCGTAATTGAAATGACGGGCGAAGGTGTGAAAATTTCGCTTATGGCGCGTGGTGCGACGCGATTTTTCACACAGCAGGCAGAGGCGCAAATTTCTGCGGTTGCGGCGCAAATCGGCGCGGACGTGAGCTTCGTACAGCGCAGCCCGGCGTGGGTGTACAACCCGGATTCTCCGCTTTTAAAAACCGCCGAAAAGGTGTATGCGCGTGTGTTTTCTGCGGCTTCGGGGGAATGTGCCGATGCCGGCACGTGTCCCCGATGTTCGACTCGCGCCGTGCGTGCGCGGGCAACGGCGGTTCATGCGGGGCTTGAGTGCGGCATTTTTATCGACAAAATTCCGGGGCTTGATATTATCTCCTTCGGGCCGAATATGTACGACTACCACACCCCCGACGAACGACTTTCAATTTCGTCAACGGAGCGGGTGCGGGAGTTTTTGTTCGAGTTACTGGCGGAATTATAAAAAAAGGCAATCGGGCATATCGCTGAGATTGCCTTTTTTTATTTTCCGAGACAAATAGTTATATCATCCTGCGAAAAAATACTGTCGAAAAAAATTTTTCATTTTTGGGAAAATTTATGTGTCGAAATTTAAAAAAACGGACGATATAAATATTGAGAGGTTGTAAACGCATCCTCTCAAAAACTAAATTCAGGCGGCAGAGTTCCGCCGAAAAAAGGAGAGAGATTCACATGAAAAGAAGTTTGAAACACGCCCTCGCGGTACTTGCGGCGGTGGTACTTACGCTCGGCATGATGCCGGCGGCATTTGCTACCCCCCCCCGGGAGCTAGAGTAGCAACGTCCGATTTCAGTAATTTGCACCCTGATTTGGCACAACAGGTAGGGCGTTTTTATGACCTGATGGCACGGGAATTCGGGGCGGTACTTCAACGCGA
>Ga0123355_10014217_pt1 | contig 12434 bp, 7 predicted proteins | sample TergutEmb28metaG_3_FD_89872 | JGI IMG/M metagenome (GOLD analysis project Ga0123355, IMG submission 89872) | Embiratermes neotenicus P1 segment gut microbial communities from Petit-Saut dam, French Guiana - Emb289 P1 | ecosystem: Host-associated > Arthropoda: Insects > Digestive system > Gut ...
AAGGATTTCCATTTCCTAACCTAACCTAATCTAACCTACCCTAACCTTGGTTTACCCGGGCGACTAACTCCGTCTGCGAACTTAAAAAGGATTTCGATTTCCTAACCTAACATAACCTAACATAACCTAACCTAACCTAAACTAACTTTCTTTTACCCGGGCGACTAACTCCGTCTGAGAACTTAAAAAGGTTTTCGATTTCCTGACCTAACCTAACCTAACCTAACCTAACCTAACCTAACCTAAGCTAACCTAACCTAACCTAACCTAACCTAACCTAACCTGACCTAACCTAACTTATCCGTCTACTGTGTATTATGGTTTACAATTTATTGAAAAAGGATTTTCTTGACAAACTATTGGAAATTATGCATGATTTCAGACTTACGAAGCTGTGTAAATAAGATCTTCGTTCTTCCGGGATATTACGCACCTAAGATTCGTAGTAAGTTACGTACGTTTCGGGACAACGTACCAGTTCCATCGTCAGTGGTCATGCAGTCTGAGAAGACGGTTTGGAGGCGTTTCAGGAGGCAATTATCACCAATACGCGAGGCAGTGATAAGCGGGAGTCTGATCCTAAACATACCATTGAGGTCCTGAGTTTGAAATATTTGGCTAACTGTCTCCATTCTGACATAACAGAAGAAGAAAATTCAACCACATGAAATCTACATACGCCGTGAAATTCAGCTGAACTAACCTACATTTCAGTTTAGTCAGTTTGAGGAATGAAGTGGAATGCCATAAAGGGATAGATAACCCCCAGAAACCGGAAAGGAACGTGTCCACCCTGACTCAACATTTTCCAGGAAATGCCTTAGTAGATCCAGTGGGACGCAATCACGTGGAAGGGAACTGGGCGTTTCATTGTCACGTAGTATCCTCTCTTTGTTTTTACTGTCTCCGTACCTCGTCACGTCACCAAAATGTTCACTAAATTGGAAACACAGAGAAGGTGGGAAGAGATAAAAACAGGCTGAAAGAGAGAATTTAGAGCCTCGATCTACTGAAAGCCGTTTCCTTTCAGTCTGTATGGGACAGTGTGTTGATTCATTTATCTAATCTGTCCGGTATTATACCTGCCTTTACTCTTTCATATTCCCGTTAATTTTCATAACTCACAGCAACTTTGCACTGCCACGTTCTAGTAACGCTCGCAGGGTCTCAGCCGATTTTCTTTTGGGAAGTTTTCTCTCTTCCAGAACTTTATTTTTGCGCGTGCCTGGAAAATCTAAAGCTACAATTTTCGCAGCCTGATGGCATAAATATAGCGCTGGCGCCTGTGGTTTCGGCTCCAAATAAGTTACTTTCTTTTGTAACGCTGTATCGAATAATGATGTTATATAGGGTCGAATCGAATTAACTTGGACGAGTGACAATACTTCGAAAGTGTTTTAAACGCATATGCCTGATAGATCTGAGATAAACAACAAAATATCCATATGAAACATTTAACACTGGGATTTGAACAAGATATTCTGAAAAGCGAGTTAGATGCATTAGAGTCATGCTTTTTTACACTGAAAAAAAGGAAATTATTTTAAGATTAACCCTTATCCTGCTAACGTGAAGAATATGGTGAGCTCCTAATAATGCCAACATATGGCAGATGGGACTTAATTGGGCGTTTAACAGGTTAAATCATAAGGTACATTAGGTCAGGCCGATTGGTCAGTTGTTGACAAGTTACAGGAGAATGCGATGCTGAGTTATTGCTGATAGGCACCTGAACTGCTTACCCTGGAAATGGAAGCATTACGACCTTTCCGAAGCGTCCGTAACTCTGCATCACATCATAATGTATAACAGCACAGAATACTTGAATCTTCAATAACACCTCTGTGATAAACTAAATATTTTGCGATGTCATAATTCAATTTCAAAAGAGTAACTTTCGCTCTGAAGACTACAGTAAATGTTGTAAAGTGGGCTTTAACTGCGTCAATCGGCTTCAAAACGCACTAAAACCGCAACTAATTGCGTTTCTAGTTCAGAAGGACCGCACTCTGTAACATCGCTTTGGTTCTGCATTCAGCAGCGGTAATTTAACTGTAACACAACGTGAGTCAGTATGTCAGGAGATGTCCTGAAGCAGTCGACAATTTCTAAGGACAGGTTTATTTATACCTCCAAAATTGTGTTTGTTTCTGCCCCTGCCATTTCTTTTTTTGTAATAGGTCTCCATTTTGGGTGGTTTCTAACACTAGGTGTAACCAGTTTTACAAAGAAGTTAAAGTATTCTTTTAAATCACGAGTCGCAAAACTCAGAACAGATATCTGGATAGGGATTCTTTTGTGCCCTTTTTCATTAAGAAACATCGCCCCCTGTGTTTAGTCTAGGATACAATCTACTGCAGATTTTGGAAGGAAATGTAGGCCCATATCCCTTGCTATTTCTTCGTTTATCTGTCTGTTCTGAACCGTGCCACATTGTATTTCCGTCTTTCTCTTTTCCAATCAATGAAGTTATACCTGTCCTTTATTTTTTTCCTTACAGATATTCCCTATTCCTGTAATTTTGTCACCATTATTTCTCTTATCTTCACTATTTCACAAGCTTCTCTCGCTCTCTACCATTGTGTACTTTTTTCCGACAGATGTCGATAATTTTGTACTGCAGAAACATAAATTGTGCGGCATTAAACCTCTGTAAATTCTTAGTTAATATTCATTTAAATAAAAATTCTAGGAAAGAGCTGGTAAAGGTAAAGGATAGACTTCATAATGTCTGCCCAGTTATTATGCCAGGCAAAATAGTCACCAATGGCAAAAAAAAAATGTGAAATAACTCTCAAATCAGGAGAGAAAAAGTGACCACCATGACCAAAATTGTAAACGAAACTCTAAAAAGTACAAATATTTTCACAAACACAAATTTGGGAATAGCATTTATAATAAGTAGCACTATGAATTATAATTTTGGACAAAAAGACAATAAACACCAATAAATCTGAGAATAGTGGAATGTGTTACCTGACATATTAATATGCATGGGACAAGCAGGTGACATTTAAAAACCAGATATAAAGCGCTGATGAGCGATATTAACCCTTTTGCCCTTTAGATGGACATTTACAGTTTAGCACACCATTTATGTAAAATGTGAATATTTTATGAACCAAGAAGGGTAACATTAGGAAATACACGACATTTTGTGGAGGAATAAACGAAGACGGTGAAAACCTAAAAAAAATAATTAAATAATATATTTATTGACTAAATATATAAAAAGCGTCCTCTAGGTAATAGCAGTACGCCTGTCGTATATATAGGATGCATGGTGCCTAAAGGTTAATGAGAATCGAGGAAATTTCGTATTTATCCAACATATTAGGGATACAGGAATTATATGAGGAAAGATATATGATAGTGTGGACGCTCTAATATTATGTGATTCGATGTTGATACGGCGTTTTTGATGACAGTTACAGTATTCTTGAAAGTTACATACCACGAGAATGTAGGTGAAGACCGCCTATAGGTAACGATGTATGTCGATGTATCTATAACGCTGACTTCGATGTCGTTGAGCAACTTTAAACACAGGACTCAAGTTAAAAATAAAGGACTTCCAGTTCCCCCAGTCGGTACAATGCACAGGCCAGAAGATTCATATTGTGTTACATCTTACTGCAGTACTTTTTAATATTATGGAACATCCTCCCATGTCAAAGCGCGTTAAGGATTTAAATTATATGTTAAATACAAAAGTTACTAAATTTTGTGTTATACACCATGATTTAAAAAGATTGACTCAATTTTGTACGTCTATATTTCCTGAACTATACATGGTACATGAATAATCTTCGTAAGACTTGAAAGAAGAGATCCTGGATGTTTAAATACCACCGCTAGAGTGCTCGCTTAACGCACAGCCATGCAGCAGCGTCAGTTGAGAGCAAAATGGCTACGATGCAGCCCAATATATTTTGCGTTCGTGAGTTCATTAAAACTGAGTCGGCGACTGCTGTGCAGCGTGCGTTTCGTCTTCGTTTCAACATTCAATCTCCAACGAGGAAGAGCATTTGTCGTTGGAGTCACTAATTTGAACAAATGGACTGTCTGTGTAAAGGCAAAAGCTCCGGCCGACCACGTGTATCACAGGAGAACGTGAGACAAATTCAAGAGAGTTTTGAGCGTAACCCAGGCAAGTCAACCCGTAGAGCGAACAGAGAACTTGGAATACCGCAATCAACTGTCTGGCGTGTGTTGAGGCGCCATTTACTGTTCAAGCCATACGTCCTACAACTGGTACAAGCTCTTTGAGTCCATCTTTTTTAATTATCCTGTATAACACAGTACTTTCTGATCTGCAATGTACGACAACTTAGGATAAGACTGGAAAAAACCATAAGTGAAACTGGTAATAACATAAGGGATATTATAACGCAGATATTTTGTGTAAGTGTAGAATAACGTCTTACTTATTTTCACATCCAAATTTAATAATTTTATTATTTAATTGTTTTGACAGGAGGCATACAATATGTCCCTACATGCAGCTGTCAGTAACTTACGTAAATTTGCTGGTGCTTGTAGTCTGAAGAATAGAGGAGGCATTCATTCATTCGTTCTTTCGTTCATTCGTTCATTTGTTCATTCACTTATTCATTCAATCATTCATTCTTTCATTCAATCATTCGCTTATTAATTCACTCATTCTTTCATTCATTCCTCCATTCTTTCCTTCCTTCCTTCATTCATTCTTTCGTTTATTCATTCATTCCTATATTCATTCATTAATTAAATCATTCATTCATTCGTTCATTCATTTTATCATTCCTTTATTTATTCAAACATTAAATCATTCATTCATTCATTCATTTATTCGTTCATTCATTCATTCATTCGTTCATTCATTTTATCATTCCTTTATTTATTCAAACATTAAATCAATCATTCATTCATTCATTCATTTATTCGTTCATTCATTAATTCATTCGTTCATTCATTTTATCATTCCTTTATTTATTCAAACATTAAATCATTCATTCATTCATTCATTTATTCGTTCATTCATTTTATCATTCCTTTATTTATTCAAACATTAAATCATTCATTCATTCATTCATTCATTTATTCTTTCATTCATTCATTCATTCATTCGGTCATTCATTCTGTAGTCTGTCCCAACACAAGTCCATATTCTCCTCCGAAGCCAGTTCTCCACACAGTGCTATCTAATGCTTCTAATCATTTCTTCAGTAACGTTCTTTAGCAGGAAGTTTCTGCGCAAGATATGACCCATTCAGTTAGACGTCCTGTTTATTGCATTCAGGATATTCCTGTCCCACGTGACTCTACACAACACTATTCATTTCTCACACGGTCGATTCACCTCGTCTCCACCATCCATCTACAGCACTACATTTCAAATCTTTCCAAGTATTTCTGATCTAACGTTCCGTAGTGACCAAATTTCAGGACCCAAAGCTACGCTTCATGTTTAGCACTTTACTAATATTTTCTTAAATTTAATTTTCTGATGAAAAGAGTGTTTTCCTTGTTGAGTGCTGCCTTTGAGGGTAGCCATATACAGTAGAAATATGTGCAACGTGGTAAATGGTGCGAATATACTGCGAATTTTAAGCTCATTGTTCCGTGCATCTTAATTTAATGTTAATAAAAATCCAACCAGATGCAACATTATGCAGATATTTATTTACTGCAAAGTCACTCTACATGTTTCGGGTGTCAGAGCATCCATCATCAGGAGTACTAAAAATGTAACCGCAGCCTCCGGTACAGGTCATAATATCGGTACACAGCTACCTCCCTCCAACGTGGCCCGATCGGGCCACGTTGGAGGGAAGTAGTTATGCCAGTATTATGACCTGTACCGGAGGCTGCGGTTACAGTTTTTAGTACTCCTGATGATGGATGCTCTGACACCCGAAACATGTAGAGTGACTTTGTAGTAAATAAATATCTGCATAATGTTGCATCTGGTTGGATTTTTATTAACAAATTACGAGTGGATTTTTTCTGGCCGTAAGATGAAACTGTGCATTAGACCTATTATGTTACTTGCAAGATACAGCTAAGTGTACAGCTGTCTGTTGGACTAACGAAGAAACGAAGTGAGTAAGCAGTTAAGTGTGTAGTTTAACGATTAAAAAGGTAACTATATACAAGATCTGCCAGTTTCCGTGCTGTCTCAGACGTGGGTCTGCGACCGCTCGCTTTCTGGGACTTTGGGATCGAATAGAGTCGGCGACATGGTTATTTGTCTATTGTGAGTTTTATGTGCTGTCATGTAGAAGATTATGCGTGGGGCTGATCATTCGTCCAGAGGAGTCCTATAGAGTATGTCGTGTCCAATATGTGTGATTACGAAAGCCCCTTAAGGGGTGACCATTACGTGGATTAGGGTCGAAATGCCACATGAAAGAAAAAGAATTACGAGATTTACGTTAACACCGAACGAAAAGTTATAGTAGCGTTGTACATAAACGGAGGGGGGGGGGATTGGTACTGATGTGTTCTGAAGCAGTATTTTCTGTGACTGGGAGGAGACAAGCAGGTGTTATCAAGACAGTCAGGCCACATTTATTTGACACAAGTCATAAACATGACAGAGCGAGATATGAACAGTGTCCATTCATAAACAAACCCTGCTGAAACGAATCCTTCTTTACTCTTCAAAGAGTTGCCACTGTAGGAAACGTACGTTTTGAAAAATTGTCCACTCTTAATTTAAAGGGGGAGGGGGGTACAGTGGTTAATGTGCTGTGCTACAAATCGGAAGATCGCTGGTTCGATCCCAGCTGGTATCAATGGATTTTTCATTGATATGAAATCCTTCAGATCGCACTATGGCCCTGAGGTCGACTCAGCCTCTAACAGGAATGAGTATACCAGGAGCATTTCATGGGGGTAAAGGCGGCCGGTGCGTAAGGCTGACAACTTTAGCACCATCCTGTGCCGTTGTCATGAATTCTGGGAACCTTAACTTCCTGGAACCCTCTGGGCCTCTCCAGGCTGTAATGGGACTGATTTACCTTTACTTTAATTTATGGAGATGGAGTCCTGTAATTTTTTTTACCGAAAAAGTCCTGATTAAAAAGTGTATAAAGTAGAAACGCGGTGAATATACAGAAGTCATGATTTCCCAACGTTTGATGAATTAAAGTTTCAATTTCCATGGTATTAGAAAGGCTTTTGTGTAGAGACCGTCGAACGAATATTAATGAAACGAACTCGATTGTAAAACAGAAATAAGTAACTTTATGCACTTAAAATCCAGCTGCACACACTAGCGCTAAACGTGTAACTCTCTATGCAACTCTCTATCTAATACAAGTGTTTAATATTTATGCATTGGAAATTTATGTCGTTGGAATTAAATTGTAATTATTGTAAAGAATGTTTCTTCAACGTGCGTATTTGTCGCTGCAGGAAATATTTTGACATCACAAATGTTCACCTTTGTTCTACAATATGTCATCCGTGAGTTTCCAAGAACCGCTTACGGGTCATAATTGGATGTTACAAATTAATTTCCGACGTATTTTGAATATAATAACATATGTGGTGACCGGATATGTACAATAGAGGAAATGCCTGAAATACTCGTACAGTGTGGTATTAGGATTGCATGTGAAAACAATTATGTCATCTACATGCTAGTCTGGTCACGAGATTGCGATATAAAATCACAGATATGCCCAAAACAAATATGTCCCAAAATGAGTATGTTCATTGCAAGTATGCCCCAAAGAAGTGCGTCCAATACAAGTTTGCACAAATCCCTGCCAGTTAGTTTGTCATGGCTAGTAAATTTTGTCGGGTGTCGGCCCCTAATCTCACCCTTCTGGTTCTTAGAATTTTGAGAGAGTTCATAGATTTTTAGAAAATTTGTACTCCATTTGTCTAACAAACTACATTTTTTACGAATGTCAATTAGTCCAGGTCCGGGACTCTTTTAAACACTCCGTAACAGAATACGTTTTAACAGTGACGAGTTGTTAGCACCTCGACCAATTCCCAGGCTGTAGGACCACACCTTGTCGGCTGTCCGCGACTGCTTATTCAATACATTCGCAGCTACCCTCCATATCGGAGGCCGTTCCTCCATCCGCAAACTGAGGACGCGCCATGCCGTGGTGACATGACTCACTTGTCACGGCCTCTACAAATATTACGACATTGAATTGTGACTTGTGTATCCCGAATTAAAACAAGAAAAATTAAAGAGGGCTTTATAATAGGTTGATGATTTTCCTCTAATTGCCTGCGTGTAGAACTGGATGTCTCACTGCACAGGATAAACATACATTGATAGTCTCTGGGAACTAGGAGATTGCAGTACATCAAATGAGCTTATATATATATATATATATATATACACGTATATATATATGTGTGTGTGTGTGTGTGTGTGTGTGTGTGTGTGTGTGTGGGCCGAGTAGCTCAGTCGTTATAGCGACTGGCTACGGGCTGGACGGTCCGGGGATCGAATCCCGGTGGGGGGCGAGATTTTCCGCACCTGTCCAGACCGGCCCTGGGGCCCACCCAGCATCCTGTACAATGAGCACTGGGTCTTTCCCGGGGGGGAAGCGGCCGAGGCATGGGCCTGAGCCTCCACCCCATCTAGTGCCGAGGTCCTAGAAAGAGTAGAGCTATACCTCTACTCAACCTAAGCGCCTTCGTGGCCTATAAAAAGGGTGAAACCTACCTACCTATATATATATATATATATATATATATATATGTACATTCGATACAATGACTGCTCTTAACAGCCCGTATTTTGTTCGTCTCTAATGTAACTTATTTTTGATTTTCGGTACTACATTCTTGGAGGGGGGACCGCTGTAGCACAGTGGTTAAGGTGCTGTGCTACAAATCGGTAGGTCGCTGGTTCGATCCCAGCTGGTGTCAGTGGATTTTTCATTGACATAAAGTCCTACTGATCGCACTATGGCCCTGGGATCGACTCAGCCTCTAACAGAAATGAGTACCGGGAGTATTTACTGGGGGTAAAGGCGGCCGGTACGTAAGGCTGACAACCTACCACCATCCTGTGCCGTTGTCACGAAATCTGGGAGCCTTAACTTCCTGGAACCCTCTGGGCCTATCCAGCCTTGTAACGGGACTGCTTTACTTTTACCTTTACCTTCTTGGAGGTGGGTGTATATTGTCTTGCTGGGGAAACCGGAGGAAAGGAGACCACTGGGGTGACCTAGGCGTAGATGGGTGGATAATATTAGGATGGATCTCCAGGAGGTGGGATGTGGGTGTATGGACTGGATTGGGCTGGCCCAGGATAGAGAGAGTTGATGGACGCTTGTGAGTGCGGTAATGAACTTTCGGGTTCCGTGAAATGCGGGGAATTTCTTGACTAGCTGCAAACCAGTTAGCTTCTCAAGGAGGACTCTGCACCATGGAGTAAGTAAGGTACTACCTTCTTGCTGCCTTTCATAACAGCAAAAGACTAGCTCAGTGTCTATTCACACAAACGTCATGTCAGGCGTTACGTGACGTACAGTTTACGTCAGTCGAACATCTAGTTCTTAGCAGTCACTCATAAGATTAAACAGGGGTTCGTTTTAATTTAGCTTTTATGTCGCAACATTGCTTATTTTAACTTCTAAATTTATCAACTTAGACTCTTCAATATGCAAGAAATGGATGATGCGTTTAAATCGCATGGAGGCGGGAGAGTTATTATTTGCTGCCTTCATCCACACTCCCAATATTCACTCACGATAAAATAAACCCCCCAATAATTTTGAAAATATTTCCGTTACCCCAACACTATAGACGGACGTACTTGGCATACCTCTTGTTGCGGGGCAATAAGATTGCAAGCCTTCTTTTTAAGGGTGGTCCGAAGCGATCTTTACGCAAAAAAACCAACGTCAAGCCCGGTATAGCTTATTCGCGTTCATTCCCTCCTAAAATTCACATCAGTTGCATTTAAGAAACTCTCGTAATAGGACACAACTTCACTGCCCCAGAAAAAATATTTAAGGACCGAAACCCACCGTGAGCAATTGCCGGAGTACAAACGTCGAAGCTTGACTAATTTGTAACGTCTATGTGACGAGCCAGATTACAAGTTAATTATTGTCTTACATTATTATTTTTTCGAAATCAATCCAACTGGAACACTGGGAGGGAAAAGTGTTTATTCCTGTTTCCAAAACGCCCAGACCGGCTTTCGTGTCCACCCAGCATCCTGTTTATATCTTTCCAGAAAGATAAAGAGGCCGGGGCTTGGATCTGATGTCTCAGTCAAATTCCAAAATGAAGGAAGAATGGAGAATTTCTTCCACTTTCTCGTATATTTTCACTGTGAGCTCATGGAGAATTTAATTTAACTGTAACTTTATAGAGGTTAAATTACTAAATCACTGTTATTATTGGTTAATTCAAGACAGTATTATATATTTATGTGTGGGCTGGGTAGCTCAGTCGGTATAGCGACTGACTACGGGCTGGACGGTCCGGGATCGAATCCCAGTGAGGACGAGATTTTCCGCCCGTCCAGACCGGAACTGGGGCCCACCCAGCCTCCTGTAAAATGGGTGCCGGGTCTTTCCCGGGGATAAAGTGCGGCCGGGACGTGCTGCTGACCACTCACCCCCTTCTAGTGCCGCGGTCATGGAAGAGTACAGCTATACCTCTACCCACCCTCTGGGCCACACCGGGTCTGAAACGGGATCACTTTACCTTTATATATATTTATGTATTCCTAAATTTGATGTGTTCGCAAACTTGCGACAGGCGACTATTAGCTTCGCCATGTCTGTCTGTCTGTACATCCGTCTGTCCGCATGGAAAAACTCGCCTCCCACCGAGCGGAATTCTATGAAAATTAATATTTGAATATTGTTCTAAAATCTGTGGAGAAAATTCAAGTTTCATTAGAATCGGAAGTAACGCGTAATTTATGTGAAGATGTATATATGTTTAGGATGACACATGGCTGAATTATTCTTAAAACGAGAAAAGTGTCCGCCAAAAGTTGTAGATAAATTAGAAAACACATTTTTTTTCCGAAATTCGTGCCGTCTGTCAGATAATGTGGTAAGATATGATACGGCCGTACAGGCCAAAGATATAAATACAGAGTGAACACAAAAACACTCCTTGATTCCAAGTAGTTTTAAAATCAAAACTTACTGGAATATTTTTTATAAATATGGTACTGCAGATACTGCACTGGCATCTCGCTGTCCGCACGTTTCTCAACGAGCACTTGCCAAACAGATAGATTGGCCGCGCTGAACAAAATGACCAGGTGTTCTGCAATTGGCCACCGAGATCACCGGACCTGATCGTTTTGTGACTTTATACTTTGGGGGTACGTGAAGGACAGAGTATATGTACCTCCACTACCCGCAACCGTTTATGAGCTGCAGGAACGCATCACTGCAGCTGTCAAGTCGTTCACGCCGAATATGCTGCAGAGAGTGTAGTCCGAGCTAGATTATCGCATCGATGTTTGCCGAGTAACAAGATGGGGGCACATTCAGTGTGTGTGATACCACATGAAACTGTATGAGTTTATGCAACTGTAGCCACCAATTTTGTAAGAATATTCCAGTAAGTTTTGATTTTATAACTACTTGAAATCAAGGAGTGTTTTTGTGATCACCCTGTATAATATGGCGCATGAGCGTTAGGTGCTGGATAATTAGGGCAACAGACACGCCGTCGAATGTGTAATGCTTATTGCTTTTCTATCACAAAAATGGTTACCCTAATGCTACTCAATGTTACTTTCTACCTACATCGCTGTCTTTTTAATTTATTACTTTAAATTGTATTTATTTCAATTCTGCATTATCCCTGTGAGCGTATCTGTAAATTCGTTATTCTCTCAGATTTTCTACTATTTTTTTGCATAAATTCTGAAGAGATGTTGGCCTGCACTGTGTATAATGCCACGCCATTCTGTCTAACGAAACGTTAGATTCAACCCAAGACCTATGACGATATTCTGGAGGAAAAATAAAAGACTCCACGATGCTTTGATATATGACAGATCTTAAATATTATAAGATCCAAGGCACCAAGTTATTCCTTTACGCGAATGAGAAAGTTTCTCATTTCAACTACAAAGTAACAAATGCACCTATATAACTTTCACTTATAACACATTAAAGCACTTAAAACCACTCCGACATGTTTCGGTCTTTTCAGGTCATCATCAGGGAGTTTCGTCTTTCCTTGCTAAATTTATTACATATTCACGATTTAGTTCGTTTTTGTAAACAAGGTGTTGTGGCAGCGTATCATGTTTTGTAGGAATCTGTTGTAGAGAGTGTAGTTGGCTAGGTGTGCTTCGTATGCTACGTAGTGAGGGACTGGTTCCTTGCTAAAGTTATTACACATTCACGATTTAGTTCGTTTTTGTAAACAAGGTGTTGTGGCAGCATATCATGTTGTGTAGGAATCTGTTGTAGAGAGTGTAGTTGGCT
>Ga0123355_10014218_pt1 | contig 12434 bp, 7 predicted proteins | sample TergutEmb28metaG_3_FD_89872 | JGI IMG/M metagenome (GOLD analysis project Ga0123355, IMG submission 89872) | Embiratermes neotenicus P1 segment gut microbial communities from Petit-Saut dam, French Guiana - Emb289 P1 | ecosystem: Host-associated > Arthropoda: Insects > Digestive system > Gut ...
GCTCTGCAACACATCTGATAAATAACTACAAGTCGTCAGCTCCTGAAGATGGGCACAAGGTGGCCCGAAACATGTTGAGCAGCCTATAAAGGAGAAATAAACATAATACTAAAAGTGACATCTTGTTGGTCTCTTTATCCACGCTGACTTTAGTCTTAACTAGATAAAATTTTAGGTTAGGTTAAGGTTATATTAAGTTAGGTTACGTTACCACCCAGTTAAGTGCAGCGCTGCTGAAGATACAAGGTCCATACCTGCAATGAAGAAAAAACACTTCAGACTATAAGTTGTAAAACATCAGCTCTTAACTCTATCCGTGATCCCCCAAAACTGTGCGTGTCTTTGTTTAGAACGATTCTCCACATAACAATATTCTTATTTTCATTTATTCTTCCGATGGAGACGATGGATTACTTAATACGATTAGACCTACTGTAAGTTTCATAACGATTACAGTAGGTCATGGTGGGCCGGGATATCGCAGTCGGCATAGCGACTTGCTACGGGCTGGACGGTCCGGCGATCGAATCACGGTGTGGCCCACCCAACCTCCTGTACAAGTGGTACCGGGTGTCTTACCCGGATGTAGAGCGGCGAGGGCATGATGTTGGCGCCGAGGTTAAAGAAAGAGTACAGCTAAACCTCTACTCACCATCTGGGACTTCATAGGCTGTTCTAGCTGAACATTACAGTAAGTCGTGTGCATGTACGGGCTTCGGTGTTAACGGTACTGAATATTGGGATTCTGCTACCACAAATCCCAACTACCGGGGTGCTGATAAGTCCTTAGCCCGACCACGAAGGAAACAAGCTCGGAAGCATGTCAGGGACGCGCGCGATTTCAACGTCATGAAGCTTTTTTTTTCTGCAAGGCAAGGCGCCGAAGGAAATTCACGCCATTCTGACGGAAATTTTAGCTTGTTTCCTTCCTGGTCGGGCTAAGGACTTATCAGCACCCCTGTAACGCCAGATGATTTAGAACTGATTAAGTACGCTCTTTGATCCCAACACGTTGCATTGAGATTAACCTAAGGAGTACAGTAAAAGATGAACTGGAAACGATGTGAACGCTGCCGTGTCCTATTTTAAGCTGATTGGAGGAACTACTGGAAACCACACAGCTTGCTACAGCCCCCATCAGCGATAAGCCTCTGACTCGGTGAATTCTGTAATACAAAGCAGAAATGCTAACCAGTACACAGCGACGTTCAGCGCCACACACTGGCACAGATGCAGGAAACTGCAATTCAAAGTTTGTTACAGTTAAATAGTTCACCTGGAATCGAAGTGAGAACATCTGGGAATATCCCACGAGTACATAGGCATCAGCTGCGCCAATAACACCTCAGGCTGCTCGTACACGCTGCATAATTAACCCTGTAGGGGCGAGGTTGGGGGGGGGAGGGGTTGATCCACCGACAAGGGGTGTATTGTACGTAGGATAATAGAAATGTGTGTGTAATAGAAAATAAACTCAATCATATACACAAGGTTGATTGAAAGCCCCCCCCCCCCTCCATTTTTATACACCCCACCTCGCATTTCTGACGCCCGAGGTACACATCAAAGTGGGATATTTACGTGGTCTCTTTTGTCTTCCTACCCCCGCCCCCTGCCATCCTCTGTTCACCCTAATTGTATTAGAAATATGTGCTATATTTCTTCCTTTTATGTATATGTGTTCATTCAAAAATATAATGGAAAATTGGTTTTGTTGGTATCCAACAGAGAGCAGCACAATTTAGGATCTGATAACAATCAATCGCTAGACAGCAACTAAAAATAAACTGTTCAGAGTTTATTTCATTTTTAATTAATTCTAAATATACAATTAACTTTCAACTACGTTTACTACGTCACGACAAGAAACGAGTCGATTTTCTGTTCGGTACAAATTGGTACGTTAAGTGGGGCTTACATATTCCCGCTATTTAAGGTGATCGAAATAAGAAGCATAAAGTCGATGAACCTGTAGCATGACAGTCACCGAGCAGCTTGGTAAACCGGTGACGCTGTGTACTCGTACTCGGGAGATACCTGCTTCGACTTCCGTGGCATTCTGGCTATACTTTTCTCGAATCCTTCAGCAAATGTCGCACAGTATGTTCATTAAACCGCGATCGACTCCTTTCAAATACCTCGCAATTCATCAGTTACTCTATCACTCCATACTATTTACTCATACACTGACAGCACCGACAATAAACCAAAAATAATAGTAACAGTAATAATATTATTATATATAATAACAATATATTAGAGGTACGCACTAGTCCAGTTGGTTGAGGCCGGAAGGTCGTGAGTTCGATTCCCAATGGGATCATAGGGATCTTTGACCGACTTAATCCTTCCGGCCGCACTATGGCCATGGGGTTGACTCAGCCTCTAACAGAAATGACTACGAGGATATCTTCTGGGAGGTAAAGGCGGCCGGTACTTGGCACATTCATGTGCCGACTGTCTACAAAATTCTGGGAGAATCAACCTCCTTTAGTCCCAAGGGCCTGTCCAGGCCTGTAATGGGATAGATTTAAGTAATAATGTTTAGTATTTGGTATTCGTTACGTTGGTAGGCGTGGATCCTGAACGTCGAAATGCTACGCCCGAAAACGTTACCAAGGAAACTAGAGGGGGAATCACAGTGTGAGGTCAGTAGTAGAAAAGACCACATTCTCATTACCGCTGGACATAGCCAAATGAAATGGAAAATTCGTTATTTCCACAGTCTCTCTCCTTCCATTCTCCAGTCACACTCTGTACAAAGCTACTCACAGTTAGGGTGGCGCTACATTCCCATTGTGTATATCAGAACATATCTTAGAATATCTTTCCTCAAATTACACGTTTTTATATGACAAACATCATAAAGAGCTGAACGCCTTACATTATTCAGCGAAGACGCCTTTCGTATTTATCTACAAAGATATTTCGCACTTAAAAACATCGCTACATGATACCATAAAAGTCTTTCCATTACAAGTTGCCAGTCAGTCAATTTTCCAAGCAATATTGGCATAAGTACAACCGTCAACCACAAGAAAATTTGATTAGTTTTCGTCAATAAATGCTACATGTTTCGGTCGTGTAGATAATCCTCAGGTATTAACATGACTTTAAAACCCAATATAAAATGCATATATATATATATATATATATAATTTGTGAGGTTCACAAATTTTACAAGCCGCTATAGGAAAAACAATTTACCAAAATAATCCTTTCCCTTTATGGAACCCGAAAGATCATTGATTTGTACAAAACATAACCGCCACTTGACTCCTTGCGAAGTCAGCTGAAATCGGTCCAAAAGGTCACTACCTATTTATCTCAGATTAATTTTACGAGCAACTTCACTAAGTCTCTGTCTCCCAGCATCTGTCATCCATTCAAACTTCCGACACGACATATCGCAACGTCAATTTAACCTGTTTCACATAAAAATGTGCTATTAGAATACAGCTGTTACAATACCAATATACTTTGAAGTGTACGTTGTCTTTTAATTAACAGCTACTTTGATCAAGAGTTATTTTACTATCCGATAAACACAACTATAAAGGTCTTGTGTATGTGGATTTTATTCGATACTACATGTTTCGGCCATTTCAGCCATCATCAGGAAAGGCACTGTTTTACAAAAAGAGTACTAATTGGCGAAAAGAGCAAATGTCACTACCATTACGAGTAAAATTTACTCTCCCCTTTTAATATTTTTGTAAAACAATGCCTTAACCGATGACAGCTGATATGGATAGCCGAAACTTGTAGCAGTATCGAATAAAAACAAAATACACAATATCTACATATCTATGCTTATCGGATAGTAAAATAACACTTCACTGATAAGAAATACACAAGAGGACGATGCCATCTACGATAGTTACTTGACTCGGTCCACTGTCGGAGTTTGAAGTGCCTGAGTTGACTACCGGAACATACCTCTAGCACCATCTGTTTCCAATATTTTATTACATAAAGCTTATCTGAGCACTCTACAAGGTCCACTGTTTGTATGAAACAGCAAACATATCGATGTTGTTGACAGAATTCATTAAGTGAATTTCAGGTTAATATAAATCAGGCCTAAAATCGAAACGGCGAAAAATAAAAACGAAATTACACCACCATTTTGTTGACCTATAACATGAAATTAAAAAATCTATCCTTTGGTACAGGAATACACGAATTTTCCAGAAATCTAGAAGCCACCCCCAAAATTCTACACGCCGCTGCATAAAATTGGATTGTGCACCTCTATTGCATTACGTCTGCGATAATGCATGTGAGCAAACTGAGGTGCAGAACATCATGCCGCCACATTCCGTTTACTTTGAGCATACAAAAACAAGAATAAAAACGAGAAATTTGATTCTGGAATGTACGTTGAGTACCGAGTAACAAGAAAAGATCCAGAAAGCTCACTGAGTTGAAATACGGCAAGTTTTGTTTTGAAAGCAGCCCATCCATCTTGCCCCGCCACCACTAGGCAATATGAGGCGAACAAAGCCCATCACATATGATTTATATTTTATTTTCCGCTGCAGTCTGAATGATCGCACAAGTGTCCTGCAGCGACTCGCTCCCTCGTTCACACTGGGAGCTACTATCCTACACACAGCCATTTATTGTTGTTTATCCCCCGTCTCCTGAACAAAGCGAAACATAAAATCCTCACAAAGTCTATAACATATTCTCCTTTCCAAAATAGAAACTTCATTACAGAATCCAATACAATATTACGCGTCATATTTACAAATGAATCCTCCAATCCAGTGTTGTTTACAAGGGCACTGTAGTAGCAGAACCCGACGGTTCAACACCGCTAGCCCAGAAAGCTCACGACCCTCAGCCACTTCCATCCAGCCTTCCATCCTCACAATATACTTCTCTAAGATCCATCTTACTGTCTGAGAGCAAAACCCGATGGTTCAGCAACGCTAATACCACAGCCTGCCACTGGACACGACCCTGAGCCAGTTCTATCCACCTTCCACTCTCACAAATTACTTCCATAAGATCCATCTTATTGTCTGACGGCTCAATACCGCTGATACCACAGGCTGCCACTGGACACGATCCTGAGCCAGTTCTATCCACCTCCCATCCTCACAACACATTTCCCGACCATCCATCTGTCTGATAGCTAAACCCGACAGTTCAACGGTGCTAATCGAAAGTCTACCACAGTAAACGATACTCAGCGACTTCCATCCACGTTCCATCCTCAAGACCTACCTCCGTAAGATAAATCTTTTGTGTATCGATCAGTTTGTTTACAAACACTTTAATCTGTGCTCGTATCTTAAAGCGACAGACAACATACAGTGAATACTGACTTGTATTTGTGAAGAAAAGAAGGAAACTGGACAAGCAAAATGCTGCTCTCTTTACTTCTTGGTTCATTTACAGCACGTATAGCTTATACATGGTACGTTTCACAATCGAGTCCTGACAGTGTCACCCGCACGCTAACCCACATTAGGCCAAGCTGCTACTTTAAACGCAGTGCATGACAAGTAGTATTTCCAAACCTGTCTTTTTGATTTTACAAGTCAGAAATTGCAGTAAATCGATCGTTCCTCTTCTGAGATATATCAACCTACAGTAACTCGGTTCTTCCTCTTTTGAATTATATCAACCTTGCAGTAAATCGGTTAATCCTCTTCTGACTTACATGAACCTGCAGTAAATCGGTTCTGTCACTTCTGAGTTATATAAACCTGCAGTAACTCGTTTTTTTTCACTTCTGAGTTACATCAACCTACAGTAACTCGGTTTTGTCTCTTCTGATTTACATCAACCTGCAGTAACTCAGTTCTTTCTATTGTGAGTTATATCAACCTTGCAGTAAATCAATTATTCCTCTTCTGACTTCTATCAATCTGCATTATCACGGTTCTTTCGCTTCTGAGTTATATCAACCTGCAGTAACTAAGTTGTTACTTTTCTAAGTTATATCAATCTTGAAGCATTATTATTATGTATTTAAGACTTTGTCCATCCTGATTAATGCAGTGTTAGACCACAGTGTATAGGACTGTAAGATGAAGACATACAATTTTAACGTCCTAAATAATATGAGCGGGATACCAATCTGCGATCCCGATGTTTGATTGTCTTAAGATTAATTCATTCTCAATTTCAAGGTCATGTGATTGAATAATGCAGGAAGAATCAGTATTAACGGACTTGTGTTCAGGCGTGAGTCTGGGTAGTGACCAAACTTCGCAGAAAAGTCCTACATCCACATTTTGGGAAATACACGCATTTAACCTGAAGATGGAGGTAGCAACATATTCCGACACCTTGACAGTCACATACCAAACTACACTTCTCCATCTACTCACCGCCTTCAGAACCTGGACTCGGACACGCGATGAATCGCAGAGATCCAGTAAATAAATAAGTGGTCAGTGGTTACGTTAGGTCAGGCACATGAAGAGGTTGCAAAATACATAACACAGACACAAGGGTATACCTGTACATCGCCAACAGGGAACTGCGTGCCTCTCGCACTAATCAAAGAACAAGGACACCATATTTCTGACCAGCCGGTAGTTCAATCCCCATCCGCAGATGTCAAGCAACCCCCATTGCACCGCTAATAAAATATATGGTCCCATATCAGCGACAGCAGGGTCATGTGATACAGCAATAACGCGTTGGGAAGGGTCGTGGAGTAGAACGATTTGTGGAGGGGGAATGATGTCTTAATTTCCACTATGTCGTGTCCCATTTATATCGCACTGGCGTGGGAGTAGTCAGATTCTCGTGACAGAACGCTTACAAACGTTTAGAGAGATACGCCTATCTCCTGCAGGCAGAAGTACGCCGCAGCAGGAACTGCCATGTCACACATACATACTGTAGTGGGATGTTAGATAAGTGTGGTTTGTTTCAGGGTTGCCAACAGATTTAATGTCAGATACATTACTCACTGAAAATTATCATACACGTGTACGTCGGTATCTTATCAATAAAAGCTGTATATTGCTGCAGGGTGCATTGCAAGTTTGTTCCGTGACTGCTGATAATTCCGTGACGAAAAGGAGGAAATTAATGGCGAGGCAAGGAACACACTCTTCCGTAACTACACGGATATAATCTGCGTAAACTGAATATTACTGCGACAGTGTTAATATTATGTTAATGATTTCGTTATAACTGAATCCAAACCAGTATCATTGTCACTTGCAACGCACATAAATACAGCGTTTTGCAAGAATATAAATATGTGCTGCCTTGAGGATAATCTTGTTTTACAGTATGATTAACAAAGATGTAAAGGGCTGTCAGTTGTAGTTTACTAAGTTCCGAGTGACAACTACTGAGTAATTACCCTGAATTTCTTTTTTTGCATAAATTACTTAGCTGACTAAATAATATGGTCGTCTTGTATGCGACGACGCCGCGCTGTTCAGTAGACAGGGACTAACGTTTAGGAGGAACTTGAGGTCTTCCATATTGACTTTTATATTGACACATTTGCCCTAGAGATGGAAGTACCGATTTTCCCGAATAGGTCGGTAACCATCTACCGGACGACACGGTGTCACATTAAAGATGAACGTTATCTTAATTTTGACTGCCGTGAGAATTTAAAATTTTATATGGAAACAATATCCGATTTTAAAAGGTAGGTTCATTATTGCGTTCCGAGCGCTGACACTACATATGACAATCATATCAAATTCTGTCAATTCCTATTGAAATATCAGCTCACATGTAGATATGTAATAAAGAAAGATGTTAATCATAATCCACAATGTGCAACTTTGTTAATATATTAACGGAAACTAACCAGAGGAGTTAGGATAACCGCAACAAATGTTTAATGTTTACAGGAAGAGACATAATTCGTCTTTGCGCCGGAAGGAAGCGCTGATGTTTATGAACGTTGAGACGGGTCCTTAATATGAATTGTCTGCTGAAGACCAGTACACACCAAGACGGTTTACCCCCGAACACTTTACACTCATTACTACAAACTCATAAACATGTAAACTCTATTTGAATTATATCCTTAGGTTTCCAGGCTGACACATCAAATTGTATCCAGCAGTACTGCTACATCCTGAGAAGTCCGACTTAAAATTTCGTACCGGATGAGGGTTTTGCTTCTTCCCTCAGCCCGTCCATAATATTGTCAGGAAAATAACCATGCCATTCTCCACTACATGATAAAACCAAAATAAATCAATAAATACGTACATAATTTGCTGCAGCCCTTCAGATTTTCTTCTGGCTTTTCATTCCGTACAACATATTCCGTTCGAGTGCCTTACAATTAGGACCCGACATCTATCTTTCATCTACCGTCAAAAATATCTCAACTCACATCGAAACACAACACATAAACCTGCATTAAACCGTCTGCAATTGCCCATACCCCAACAGCAGCGTTCGTATGGGGCTGCCCCGAGTTTTGATATTTACTCGCGTGATAGCTTTTGGTTTAAAATGCATGGAAGAGCAACCTAAAACAACTTTTTCTTTCATTTGTTGTTGTCCTCTTCAAACGAAGCGTGACAGAAGGACACTATAAACTATATATATATATATATATGCTGAGAATACTTAATGTACGTACATGTCGAGGCACTTTCTAAGTATAAACTTTGTTCTGTGACTGTGTAGCCAGCAGCCCTCCTACCCTGGTTCCGCCGAGTCGCTGACAGTCTGAAGAAACACATTCAGATGCATTAGGGTCTGAAATGGTTTAGTTGAGACGCAAGGTACAGACCGACCCTCTTACAGTAATTGTCCCTCTACTATCTCACCCCTGCACACACTTGTGATTTCGAAACGGAGCGGAGAAGCGATCAAATCACGGTAGGACTTTGTGACGGTCAACAGCAGGGCTAGGGGCGTACACTTCGGCTAGACGAAATGCAATCGGTCAAGGCAGCAGGAAAGGCGTTACGTGATGAAAGTAACGAGTAAATCCTACTGAATGATAATGTGGGGAATGAGTAAGGGAAATGAAGGAAGCAGCAAATCTCTTCGAAACAGCAACAGATACCTCTCAGACTAACAAAGGTGTTACAATCCAGAAATAAAAACAAAGAGAGAAAACCATGTTTCAAAAATTTGAACAGAGCAATTGGAACAAAAAAAAAAACCGGAACAAAAAATATATATAGAGTGTATCTTAGGGACCTAGATCCGAGAATATCACGGTAGGGTTTAATTATCTGTTTCCGTTACTATAGAGATCATTCGGTTTGCATAACAGTAAGTATGCTGATCGTGATAATATTAAATCGTACAGAAGATGCTACATGAAATCGAATCGTAGCCTAAAGCGTAGATAGCGTTCAGCTGCGTTATATGACGGTGGCAATGTTTACTCGCTGCATAACCAATGTCTTTGATTATCGCCACACCACACTGTAAACCATGGCTGGCCAATGTGCGACCCTCCGTCATAGGAATACTTTCATTAATAGAATTTAAAGAAATGTCGTACAAAAGGTTTACAGACCATAACATGGCAACTTCACTAGCAGGGAAAATGTTTAGAAACTATAACTCATTATGTTCCAGGCAGTACACAGTATATCAATCATTCTTTGTGTTCTGCGGAGTTTAGTATGCCTACTACCTTGTCACTGTGGGCTGAGATAGCTCAGTCGGTATAGCGACTCGCTAGGGCTAGACGATCCGGGGATCGAATCTTGGTGGGGTGCAAGATTTTCCGCATCCGTCCAGACCGGTCATGGGGCCCACCCAGCATCCTATACAATGGGTACCGGGGTTTTCCCAGGAGTAAAAGGCCGGGGTGTGGCGTTGACCACCCATCCCCATCTAGTGCCGAAGTTACAGAAAAGGTAGAGCTGTACCTCTATTCCCTCTCTGGGCCTTCGTGGCCTGTTCGAGAGTGAAATTACTACCTTGTCATTGATTGAGCCATACTTTTAACGAACTTACTGTCTGTAAATAACGCCCGTCTTAGTGATTTCAATTCCCAACCCCCCCCCCCCTTTCGATATAGTGTATACGTACGGCATTCAGGCAAAACCTTAAAGAATTATGAGGGCTTCATGAGGGTTGAAGTTGGCCAGCCCTGCTGCACACACTGTTCACTCCTGAATGTTACGCCCCCTGTACTGTTACTGTAGTAGCAACATTTCTACCACTCTGCCAGTGCTTCCTGCCGCCATTGTTATAGCCAGTATAATGTACGTCCCCCCTTCCAGCCCCCCCTCCCCCCGCCATCACACAACCGGCACAACATAACTTACAAATTTTACCGATGCGGATATTTTGTCCCACCAAATTTATGTCCTCTGGTTTAGTATTAGTGTGGTGAATAGTCGACACTCAGTAAAGCGAGGCACTCTTAATGCACTGGGATAACGAGCGATCGCTCCTTAAGACACTGGCAAGGCTCGACGTAGCTTAACTAAGCTTTCGGATATCGTGACGGTGTTTTTCACTCACTACCCATTGTCTAGTCTGTGCGGGTTATGTTTCCAGTATACGATCGCTGTAACGGCAGTCTTCAGAACATCGTACGGCCTCTCGGAAGGAGACTAAGCGAGAAATGACTGAACGCAAAGAGATCACCTAGCGTCGTGTTCTAGAAGACGTACGTTTCTCTCTGACCACAGAAACATGGCTCTCCACTCTCTACCGCCTGCAGCACTTTGTTAAACTATCCCCCATCACGGAAGTGTCAGAGAAGTTGTCGACGATCAAGGCGACCCGCTCACAGAGGAGCGTGCAAGAGCTCTGAAGTAGAGGTGAAGAATGTTAACGCATGGCATTCCGTATGCTTTAGCATTTTATATTATACGGATATCAAGCATGAGACGGGTTATTCAGTCAGTGTACTGGCCAGGCTTTGCCTGGACAACCAGAAAATCGGGGCTCCATTTACAGTATGGCGGCCACTTTTCTTCATCATACTCAAAAAACAAGCTCTCCATCCAGTGCCCTGCCCAAATGGAACCCGGGGTTCACTTTCTGGGAACAAAGTGCTCGAAGCGTTGACGTTAAGAATGCAAGGCGCTTTACCGCCACGGCGACGAATGTTACGTAGGCCTATAGTATAAAGAATAACAATACATTTAACCTGGTATTTATGTATCACATTCACTCATCACACCCTCAAAAGACACTCGATTATTCTACCCTGAAGTCCGAGCCGGCATGTTCTTCCGAAACCACACAGATTACTTACCAGAAATATACGGTGCCCCATTCAAAAACACTGTAATATTCATACATTTATCAGTTTGTCACTATACAGTATGAAATGCTGTGTTAGCTACGCCTTCTGCTTGTCATTTCCATGTTACACCTGCCTTACCTATCTCTTCAGGTGACAGAAGTGCAGTAAAGTAACAAGAAAAAGCACAAATCACTGGAACGCTGACGTTAGCACTGACACACAGGCACCGGTTGGTCCAAACGATGTGTCTGTGTAGTGTTTGTGCTTTCTCCACGAACACTGTATCCCAGTGTTACTCTCGCTTCAGACCCTCAAGACGCTGCATCCGCAAAGAGTCGCCTGCCGTGTCCTCGCCTGATTACGTAAGAACCTCTGTTAATCACACACACAAGATGGAACATTGGCGTACTGTCGCCACCTTTGTGAATTACTTTACCACCTTCCACAGCACTCCCAGCGGACAGTTCCCAAAACACCTCATAATTCTATTACCATGATTCTGTTATGTATCGCAAGGTTCATGGCAACGTGTACGCCATGAGAACTTGCTTTCTGTATTGAACACAGGTTTCAAAGCCATGTTCCAATACATGCCCGTACGTTTTAATATTATCATTAAACATATAACGCGAAGGGTTGTATTTCTGTCGTTATTCTGTTCGTGTGTATGTTATATTGTAGTGTGACTCAACATCAGAAGAGTAACAGTGAAAGATGTGATTATTTTCACTGTAAGAATTTCAGTAAATTGGTATAAAGGTAGAAGAGTTTGCCGAATTTTCAAGCACATAAAAATTTAATACTTTTAAGGAAGATCTTTTAGGGAGCTTTTCATTCTTGTGGAGCGGTTTTCAAATCGTTCAATCCGCCAGTAGCTGATAACAGGAGAAGAGACAGAAGGATTTTCTTAAAATTGATAACTGGGACTGTTATAAAAGGTTTTCATTACGATCCCATAATTTTAATGATCAACATGACTTGCTTGGTGATTAAGGCCTCGAACTACTGTCCTGCCCATGCAAGTTCCTATCACGCTCTGAAACCGAACCATATTGAGACTTGGTAAGGGTTTATTGCCGCCTGAGAGTTATGGATATCTAGTGGTCCAATACTTCGTACCATCACCATATCCTATACTAGCAACGACAATGCGTGTCGTTTGGAATGTTGTTGATAGACAGCGGAGAAATCACAAATTGTAAGAAAAACCACAATATTTAACAGAAGCGTATATAATGTAACAGAAGCGTATATCACC
>Ga0123355_10014219_pt1 | contig 12434 bp, 6 predicted proteins | sample TergutEmb28metaG_3_FD_89872 | JGI IMG/M metagenome (GOLD analysis project Ga0123355, IMG submission 89872) | Embiratermes neotenicus P1 segment gut microbial communities from Petit-Saut dam, French Guiana - Emb289 P1 | ecosystem: Host-associated > Arthropoda: Insects > Digestive system > Gut ...
ATAGATAGATAGATAGATAGATAGATAGATAGATAGATAGATAGATAGATAGATAGATAGATAGATAGATAGATAGATAGATAGATAGATAGATAGATAGATAGATAGATAGATGATAGATGAATGGGTTTACAGATGATACTCAAATTCTTATGGATTCTATATGAGCAGACATTCTACCACGAGACAGGCCCATTAATGAAATATATTTGTGATTGGTTATACTTAAACCTGTAAAGATATTTTGAATTTCACAATCCTTTCCCGCATTATCACTATATAGCAGGAAGCTCTAAGGTACCTGTTTGCGATGTCCATTGCTCGTACTCTACGTCACACAGGTCATGCCAAATATAACACATGAGCCTGAAAGGGACGGGAAACTCTTCGTTACATAAACCAAGCACATAAAATATGTAGGAAGAACTGTGCAGTGTACGAAACTGCCAGTCTGTATTTTAAACATGAAAGAATTATGAAGATTATGTCAGTCACTGTAGCTTTAAAAACTGCTATGAACTTCTTTCGTCATATTGTGATGTACTATAACTCAGGGATGCACAAATCTCAGGTACTAGGTCACCTTTGCGAATAAATTCTGTGTAATGGCACCTAATATTTTGGGGTCCTCAGTATGGATCTTGCTTCATGTCACGATTTTTGGGTTTCGAATTTTGAGGTGGGTCCTACATTTTGGGAAAATTTGTATATGCCTGGCATGAACATATTTTTTACGAAATAAGCCAGTCATAAATGAAAGATTTAAGTCTTCTGGAATCCTTGGAAGTGTCTGTAACTGTTGAAGTTTCGACAAGGCCTAACATGCCAGATGTCTTTCCTCTTCAGCAGCATCGCCATGAGATCGTCAAATCTCAGAGTCCGAAATCACTTCTCACATTATATTCCTAAAATGAGATATTTGAAGCTGCTAATCCAAAAGCACAATTCCCGACACTCATTGTGGTGTAATTTGCTTTCGTTACATGTCAGCATGACACATACTCGTCTCTATTAGTTCGTAACACAGGAGCAAAAAACTGCCCAGTGAAGCTTTGTATGAACGGGTAGAACTCTCTCAAGAAAGAGCATGTGTATAGTTCCAATACCGAATTCAGTAAAGTGGCTGTTCCTTTTTTTACATTTCGCTAATTAACTCCCAATTTTTGTTTTTAAACTTTCGCCGTGTTCTAAATGTAATTTATTCCTTTTTGGGTAATTCCCCGGCGTCTGAGTTCTAATTGCCGACGTTTCGGAACTCACTATAGGTTCCATCTTCATAGGCAGGTGAATGAAGTATATGAAGTATACTTCATTCACCTGCCTATGAAGATGGAACCGATAGTGAGTTCCGAAACGTCGGCAATTAGAACTCAGACGCCGGGGAATTACCCAAAAAGGAATAAATTACAACTCCCAATTTATGGTTAGAATCAAGAGGTTTAAAACAGTTTCTCTAATCTCAGTAACTGAACTTTAATGCTAGGAGTGTAAAGGTGAAATTTGTTTAAAACGGCTGACAACACAGCTAGCAACTACACATGAATCTAAGCTAGAAATAAAAGTATTAACTTAGAACCCATAAAATCATAGGAACACATAAATACGTTTAAATCTTTCGAAGCGAGAGTACATTTATAAAATCTCCGCGGCATATACTGCTAGATCTATAAATTTGTATGTACAAAAAATTAAAAATCATTAGGCATGAGCTCCAAGCGCCACAATTTCAACACACAATTACAAATCTGGCACCATGGACAAATAAATACGTATTAACCTTATGAGCACTTGACTTACCCCACTAATTACTACAAACCCCTCACAACAACATCATCACACTTCTTGGATATTCCTGTAAAAGGATTTATTTAGAAGTTCTTCGCTCAAAGAATTTATTTCTTTGTAAGTTATGTAAGGATGTCCTTAGTGCCTCGGGGTAAACGTACACTCAATTGTCTGTGTTTAAAAAGGAGTTGAACAGATTGTGAAAGAAACTGTCGCTATCTAATTAAGATGTGTCTTCATTTGCCGGGATGATTGATGACAACCACGAAACGCTCAGACATTATAGATGCTGCTGTTGTCAGAACTCCTTTCAGGTACCTCCAGACAACTAGTAAGAAGCGTCAATGCCTGTGCGAAAAACCACTCTTCCTCCAGATAGGCATGCTATCACCAGATACCTCGTCATGGAAACGCCTCGTTCCAAGCGGCTATTTTGCAGGCTGGAGGAGATATCTGCATTGTTCTGGACCCTAAAAATAACGCCTTCACTTCATCTACAAGGGATAAAATAGTGATTTAAATACGTCGCACTGAACACAAAATGTTTATTCTTGAAGGGGTGTCCCGCGCTTCTGGGTTAGATAATCTGATTGACTTTCACTTACGCAGCGACTACCAGATTTTCAGGCAGGGTTCTCTTCCACGTACCTACCAGTATTTAACACAACAGCTCTATAAAATGCAGGTCCTATACAAGTTACTTCATTTTACTGATCCCTTTACGATCTCTGCTACATAGATTCTGGTCACTGCTACGTTCAACCAATGTAAAACTTTCAGTAACTAAAATCACGAAGGCAGAATTTCTGCTTCTAAAAAAGTACAGAAATACAGGTCTGTCAGAAAAAGCATATTTATATATAACTTAGTGAATCCCCTTTTTTAGTTTTTTAATAATATAAACATAGTTCGTCCCAATGTTCTCTGTCTGTCTCCGCCGGCTTCATATTTCATAATGTTACCTGCAGTATGTCCCATCTGCTGCGTGCTGTTTGTATAAGCACTGTAATTTCCATAGCAATCTCCTGCCTGGCGTACGGCACGGCACGCTGAACACTGAACTTGCCTTGGCATGCTACACACACACACACACAAAACGTGTCACGAACACTGAAGTAACCACTCCCAAACTGATTCCAGTATTATTTTAACCTAGTACAGAATTTATTTGTTTTTTTGAGGCAACGCCAATATTTATTTTGCAGCTAGAATTTCATACGTAGCAGTTAATATTCTTTTCAGCCACAAGAAGGTCGTTTATGAAAAATTCTAATAGAAACTTACTTTCCTGGTAAAATATTTCGACAATTAACACGAGTTACCTATTGATGCAATGAATGGAATTTATTAACCAAAAGTCAAATTTCAAATTCGATCTGAATTATAAAGCGGATGTACCTTAAGTGGTAGTAACGTACGCATTTTAATTACACCAACCAAATGCACAATGTTTATTCATTACACGCATTGGTTGTATTTCCACTACATAAACTTCATATCATGTTTGATATTCTTCTATGAATGCGATCCCGGTGGCTGAGCTGGGAAAATGGATATCTGCCCCTTGTGATTGTTGGGTGTTGTCAGGTAGAGGTCCTTGCGACCGGCCGATCACTCGTCCAGAGGAGTTCTACCGAGTGTTATGTATCTGAGTGTAATCTCGAAACCTCAAGGAGGCCTAGACCCACTAGGTCTGTCGAACCATAAAAAAAACTTCTATGAATCTTTTGTCGATGGACATATTACATAACCTACACATTCGGACGAGTCTGATAATAACATATTTAAAAGTGTTATAAATTCCTCAAGAAGGTTGTACGTGTGACTTGAACTTATCACAAATGAAGCATAGAACATTCAGAGCTGTACTGACTTGAGGTTGGTTTAAGATTTATTAGTCTCCCATAAAATAAATTTGTGGCCCTACCTACTTGTAGTCCCAAACTGACAACGCCTAATATGCATACAAACTACGTTAGACACGAAATAGAAAATATAACCAACACTGTTTGTGCTTACAAATCTTTGAGGCCCTATGCAGCTTCGAACCAGACAAGACAGATGACATCTAAATTATCTCAGTTTACCCCAGACAGTATTATTAATAGTAATACTGAAAGAGTGGCGTTTTATCAGTAGCTTTTATGCTGTGTAAACAAAGAAATTGCCTCCATATTAATATGGACGATGAAATTGCTGACGAAACCTGATTACGAAACCGAGAAATCGCGACATAACCATCATTTATTCCGGCTACCTTGAAGGTGATGTTTATCTTCCTTACTGAAACGCAATAATCTATAATATGAACTGAGTGCGCAATCCAAAATCTAATATTTCATTCGTAATATTCGATGTTCAAGTTTGACAGGTGTCTCTTACAGACACCGAAACCTTGCCTCGTCGCTGCTGGGTGCTAACTTTGTTGTCAATATTCCTAGGCACATATCAGATCACCACTTAGGTAAGTGTATATTATTGCTGATAAGCTGCATTCAAGTGCAGCTACAATTCACATGTGTCTTAGAATGCTTGGGCCTGAACACGTTATGACATATGGCACTATTACGAAGTGAAATATATTATTATTATTATTATTATTATTATTTTAAAAGTGCAATTGTCGTAGTGACACTTAAGTATTTTTAGGGTTCTGTGACATACACACATGAGTTAGAAGACTCTTCAATACTGACAACTTACACTTAAGTTTCTGTTATACAAATGCTACGCTGAAGAAGCTTGATCGGCATGTAAGTCTTAAAACGTTTGCACAGTAGTATGTCAGTCTTTCGATAACTGTCCATAAGTGTTCCAGGAAAGATATTTTTCAAAATTTATCTCTTTGAGAGTGTGCTGTTACCAGCAAACTTTGTTCTTCTATGAAAGGGGTACATGTATACGATGATTAATTTTGCCGCTAACAAATTTTATTGCGAATATCATTACGAAGACTGGTCTTTATATAAACTACACATAAAAATCATTTTCTACCCCACAGAGAAAGAGGCGCGTGTTTGTTTTAAACGCCTATCGGTGAAAGCTGTTTAGGGAAGTAACTGCCGTTTATTGTAAGAACCATATGAAAGCCATAAATTCACCGTGGGACAAAATGCAGTTTATTAGTGTTACAGGAGGTAGACCGTATAGTAAGAACTCTCAATGTTGAAGCAAGTGTTCATCTACATCGTCAAATGCGTCAGTATGTTTTAGCATTAACTCAAAGTGTTTAACACAAAAAATAAAGCGTTGTACTCACGAAATACCCTCTTTGAATATTGGTCACATTAACGTCTAAACATGCTGCGGTTTTAGGCCTAGTGTCTTCGTAAAACTGCAGTGTAATGACTCACAATAGTCTTCTAATTTACCCTTTCCAGTACGTCTAAATACCTCTTGTTTATTGTTGTTTATTCTTTAAACTTGAAAATTTATAACTTGTATAAATTCTTGCAAAATTTTAACGTCGAAACTAAATTGGTACTGCCAGTTCAATACAATAAGACGCCCTTAATAGAATCAAATAATTTGAAAGTTTGCTTGTTCTGAAAAAGTGCAGGAAACGTATTAACAAACTCTGTAGGCAGAATACGTAACCATGGACTGGTAAATCGGCCGATGTTTGTTGCTAACACAAAACTCTTTACATGAGAAAGCAGCGTGAAGGTGTTTTTGTACGGAGGAATACATTTCGATGAAAGGTGGGGTGAAGAATGGAGCTGGCAAATACTGCACAAAGCGAAACTTCACAATTGGTATTATTTAATTATGTTATCAGTATGATCAAATAGTTAAACATGGGTTTGGCAGACAAAGGGTCACGATTGGAACTGGTGATGAATCGGTGGGAAAATTTGAAATTTTGTGACCAGTTGGAACATTAGGCATGGATGGGAAAACAATGTTACAATGGATCTTAAAGTAATAGTCAAGGGTGTTAACTGGAGGCATCTGACCTGAAAAATAGAAGAATTTGTTGAACTTAGAGGTAAAGCTATCCCATCACAGGCCTGGACAGACCCTTATAGCCCCAGGAGTTTTGAAACACCCAGAATTTCTAGAAAATCGGCACATTAAGGTGGCAAGTCTAGTACTAGGCACTGGACGTCTTTAACTCTGAGAAGACATCCTTGGTACTCATTTCTGTTCCAGGCCGAGTAGACCTCAGGACCATAGTGCGGAGGGAAGGATTTACTCAAGGAAAAGTTCCAGTGACTCCATCGAAAATGTATCACGCCACTTCATAACCCCGACCAAAATGAATTACTGCTTTTTCGTTTATGCTATAATTTTCATTTTTTATCTACTGTTTTCCCTGCTGATTGCATTCCTCCTGTCAGTGGACCAATGGATGAAAGAACTGATGAAGGGATCGATGGATTTGATTCTGTGTCTAAAACAGCTTCTGCCTAGTTATGCCATGAATTATGTTCTGCATCCGAATGAATAATAAAACTTACTCAACTGTCGCTGCTAAGTCTATGATTCCTGACCGTCGATACGCACAAGTTGCCCCTGTATTGTCTGCCACCACGCGGGTTCATCCCGTGGTTTAGTTCATGCGTCTGCCTTAGAGTGCCGTCTTTACTGCTTAATTTATTTAAAAATTACGCCATCTAAGTTGTAACATGAAATTAACCTGAATATAAAATGGTTTAGGGCTAAATGGCGATTTGTATGGTAACACGTGTAATGGGGAGTTTTGGTAACACATAATAAGACTGGTTATGTACTGGTTGTCCATCAGTTCACCCATGGCACCACACAAATAAATGCTCATATACTAAATTAGCGATAACTGGCTGTTCAAGAAGTCTCCTGCTTCATGGAATTATATCCGTCTTCATTGCCATGGTCCCTATTCATTCGACTCGGTATTCCATCTGCAACTGAAAGATAACCGTCACATATTTTAAACTTAAAATTTGTCATCAGAAAATTAGGTCACGTATTTCTATTGAACGCTGTTGTATGCTATACATTACTTATGATGTTCGCCTATGTGTCACGTTTATATAACAATTGCGACATTCTTATAGTAATCAATATTTAACCAAAGTTTTATATGCGTTTGTACTTGACTGTATATACAGCATCGGCCATGAACTCGCCGGTTACGGACTTGCTTCCTAACTTACTTCGATGATGGGGCTGAGTCCTTGTTGAGAAGGTAACCAGATCATAACTAGTCAAGAAATTCTCTGCATTTTATGGAACCTGATAGTTCCATACTTCGTTTAGAAGAGCCCGGCACCTGTCCCTATTATCAGCCACATCAATCCAGTCCGTGCCCCCATTTCACTTCCTGAAGATCCATCTTAATGTTACCCTCCCATCTACTCCTGGGTCTTCCAAGTTGTCTCTTTCCATTAGATTTTCCTACCAAAACCCTGTATGCACCTCTCCTCTCTCCTACGTGCTACATGCACCGACCATTTCATTATTCTTGGTTTGACCACCTGAATAATATTTGGTGAGGATTACAGATCAGTAAGCTACTATTTAAGTAGTTTTCTTCACTCTCCTGTTACCTCGTCCCTCTTAGGCCCAAATGTTTTCCTCGGCACCCTATTCTCAAACACCCTCAGCCTACGTTCCTCCCTTAATGTGAGCGACCAAGTTTCACACCCATACCAAACAACAGGCAAAACTATATTTCTGTATATCTTAATCTTTATATTTTTGGATAACAAATTTGAAGACAAAAGAGTCTGCACTGAATGATAGCAAGCATTCCCTGATTTCAATCTGCTCTTAATTTCTTTCTGAATAGAATTTTTATGCGTTAAAGTTGTTTCCAAATATTTGAACTCTTCCACCTTTTCCAAAGAATTTATTATCGGTCTTCATATCAAGATTCTGTCCTGCATTCTGATCTCGAGACGTGACCACGTACTTCAATTTTCTCAGCATTTACTTCTAGTCCATTCTCTTTAAGAGCGACTACAAAAGCTACTGTGTTTTTCTTTATAGTACGAATGCTTCCGCCCCATATATTAACATTACATCACAAACCAGGAGCTAATGTGCACCATTTAATTTCAAACCCTCCTTGTTTAACTCACCCCTCTTAATGGGATACTCTAAAGCAAAGTTGAAAAGCAATGGCGATAAAGCGTCTCCTTTTTTCAAACCATTCTTAATAGGAAACATGTCAGACAAATGCTTACCTACTCGGACTCTGCAATAGGTTTCATTCAGGCACATTTGTATCAGACTTACCATTTTCATAGGAATAAAAGATTCAATGAAAGCATTATACAAGACCTCCCTCCTAATTGAATCATAGGCTTTCTTGAAATCTATAAATAGCAATACAAGTATGTCGTTAAAAGTGTACGTACAAGTAACGTTGTCCTTTTGCGTAATTAAGCGTTACGCAATGAAAACTTAAGGGGGTGGGAGGAGTGGAAGTATAGCTCCGTCTGTTATTTACCTTGGTACTAGAAAAGGTCAGTAGTGGGGATCACACCACGGTCACTTTCACCCCGGATGCATGGATCCTCGGCTACTTTTAAATAACAGGTAAGCAGTATACAAGAACATAATGTGGGCCACACATTTAGAAGGCATGGAGAAAATGGTGGATAAAAAGATACTGTAAAACAAAGAGATCTTTCTCCAGGGTTACTCTCAGACGGTCGAATAACATTAAAAATAATCTTAATTTAATCTGATGTAAGAGTCTAAATGGAGTTGAATTTCCTCAGAATTGTTTCCAATTGCGAGATATTGAGAATAAAGGAATTAGTGGGCTGGCACCGAGAAGGGAAGAGAGGGGATTTCCTGAGAATCAGAGCACCACGTGAACCCAATAAGGGTTGTGCTTAACACAGTTACGTTATTGTAAATATAATTAAATGCTAGTCTTCATGTTTTTAAATTTGAAATGAAAATCTTAGCGTTAAGCCGACAGAAAAAAGAGAAAATGTCATACTATGTTAATGTTTGATACTGACCATCCATGATTGTCCCTGATTTCTGTGTCAGACAACTGAGGAGTGGGTTTGACGTGCTGTTACAGTAAAAATTCGTGTACACATACCTAAAAATGTTATTTCATTTTCCTGCTGTTTTAAAGGGAATATTTCTGAACGGTCTTTAAAGAGGCTCTGTTTTGTTGCAGGCATGGGTCACGTTCTGTGTATTACTTCAGAAATTTTATTCTTTAGTTAATTTTCTGTTGATTAAAGGGTAAGATTTATTTTCATATGCAGACTTTAAAGGAGTCAATTTAGGTGAATTTTTCATTTTGGTAAATATATGCCTTAAGAAACTGTATTCGTTGCTATACAAAAAATGAATCGAAAGAAGTAAACAGACAAAAATAAAATGTAATATGGACAAGGACCGCAATATTCAACAAAGACTTTTTGATTCAACAGGATGATCCCCATGCTGTTTGACGTAACCGAGGCGAAGATGTAATCGAAGACCACGTAAAAATTTGCGGACAGCTACACAACTTCTGTCGGATGGAATTTGTAGTGACAATTGTTACACGGATTTTCCAACTGGAAAATCAGCACTTCACAGAGTACGTAAATAGAATGTGTTGGCTCCATTTGGTCTAAAAAACAGGGTAATTAAAAGAGATACCAAAGACAAATAAATATATATTGTTATACACTATTAATCTTTACGACCCTGTTGGTACGTACGTCTCTTTTGAATACAATTTTATGATGGCCTTCTTCAATAGGCAAGTGTAAATTTCTTGATGATTCTTCCTCATGGTTTGCCATGAACAATCTAATGCAGTTGTTAGCAGAGCAAATATTGTTACTTGAGAGTAGTGTTATGCTATGTGTGCAAATTACCTGCCCATTGCATAAAGTGCAGGCTGTCATTTGCAGATGAACGAAAGTGGAGGATAGGAATAGTCAGGATACGATATGCGTGTCAGGTACACTAGAATATCTATTGAAATGCAAATTCTACATAAGGTCATCTCTAAAAGAATGAAACTTGCCAATGGCGCATCTTTTTAATGTGAGATAAAAGACTTAATTATTAATTAAATTAAATTAAATTTAAAATGGATGTAATTAAAGTGAAAGAATGTATATTTCTCAAACAACACACGTTGAACCTGCTAGATAGAGAAAACAATAAATACAGTATTTTAAGACTTCTTTTTTTTAACTTATAAAATTGTAAACATGCTTACTAACATTACAGACTGCTTTGAATTGTTGTCTTTTCCCATTGCTTGGACATTCTTGTTTAATAAATTAGTGATAAAATTACAAACTTAAAAAGGAATTTATTTTTCGACACTGTACTGTTTTAAAATCTTACGTGTACAGATAACGTAAAAGAAAACAAATTTCGACTGATGTCTGTGTGCATTTGTAGTCTTACGAGTTAGGCCAACGGTATATACTCGTAACATATATTCTCTTCCGGTGTGCTGTGAGTGCATAGTGGCTCTGGGTTACGTAATATCAACACAGACGTTTCCAGTAAAGAACAAGCATTTATGTTCTTAACTTTCACGACATCTACTGTACAATATAATAATTAACGATGACGTCAGTTGTTTTCTTCAAGGAACTGTGTCATGTGCTGTTATTGTCAAGACGAAGGTCACTCCAATCATCCGCTCAGGATTAAGGCAAGGTACAATGCACCTAAATTTTACTCTCACCCACAAGCATATATAAGTACTGAATATCCAACAATATTTCGAACATATAGCAGTTAACTAAAGACGAAATTTACATTGCTGCAGTTATGCTGTCTAGCGTTCTGTCTTGTGTGTGTATATGACTGGATATTTGTGAGAATGAAAACTTGTAAAAAGAAAATATATTTCTTTTTAAATTCATACAAATATTTAATTTACATGTATGTGTCAGGGTGCCTTTATCTTTTAAATACTCTGTAAACTTGTACTGATGCTGTAAATAATCAAATACAGTACTGAGCAAAGAAACAAAATATTACTCATTCCATAATACCTGCTTCAGTTTGAGATAGTAGGAAACAAAATGCCTATTTAATAAAGAGGAGTGAAGGCCCTAGCTGCATTAAACTGACACAATAACAAACAAAATAGCTTGTGTAGGCAGATTCAATTTCTGATAAACAAATAAAGTAATAACAACAAATAGAAAAAAAACTGAATCTACGCATCTTAATTCTTGAGAGTCATGAATACCTTGAAGAGCTGTGTTTAATTTGCTAGGTCTACTGAGGTGAAACGAATGTTTTTCCTAGTTCTTTCTTCTAAAAGTAACGACAAGAGAGTATCAGATACGTAGTACATTGTAGATCAGAATGGTATACTGCATGTAACTTCCAATTTAAAGCATGGTGCTTTGGAAATGGTATGAAACTTGAAATATATTCATGAATGAGATAGCAAAATGTGACAATTGAATTAAAGTTAGTGAAATACGTATTATTTACATATATGTTGCTTTTAAACAACATAGAGATAAAGGTTCTAGAATGTAGTGTATCGACTGGTTCGGAAGTCTTTCATACTTTTGGGCATATTGTTCTTGGTTTCGCCTGCCACCTTACCATGATCATTGCAAGGGACCGTGTGAATACCTGTTTGCTTTTCTTGTCTACAGTATAAGGTACAGGACTCAACTAGATAAAAGAATCACTAAGATCGTGATGGACGTGGCGTAGCTTGGGTTGTTGGTTTGTTCGGAATTTCACCACCGAAACCCGGATTCAATCTTTGGCAGGCCATGGAGAATATGCGGGGCACAAAGTGGCATTGGAACAGGTTTCTCTATGGCTTTCCCCTGCCAGATACATTCCACAAACGCTCCATACTCATCTATCATCAGGAGTGCTACAACATGACCTTTGTGTACCTGCAATAGCTGAACCTGTTTCATCCGACCTTTTACAAATAAACATAATTCCATATTTGTTTCCACTTCCGAATGCGGGCTTTCATTCCTGTGAACGGTACGCAAAATATAACCCTATAAACACTGACAGTCTTCATTTATACCGCCCTAACATGCTGCAGAATTAGTCAAGGTAATCATTCTTATAGTGGTTTTAATGAATCGAACATGTGAGTTCTAAAGACTACTATAGACAAAACTCGTCAAAGCCTATTTATTACTCGCTATCTGTATAATATAAAAGATCTGTAACAGATTATTCATCATTCAATTCTCCATTCAATATATTATCTGTACTTAATTAATCATTACCCAAAACTTGAGCTGTATTAATACCAATACGTCATTCGTTACACAGGATTCTAATAATATTTGATTATGGTAGTATATATGAGACCTGTCACAAAACACAACAGTACGTAGGCTTAATGCACGTTGAAGAGAAAGTTCCTCGACACGTGTAATATTCCGCAGTTACCTAAATCCTTTCCTGTCATTCTAGCAGCAGCAGAGACGACGATGGCGGAGGTGTCGGAGATGAGGGTAACGAAAACCACCACCATCACCGCCACCACCACCATCACCTCCACCACCGCTACCACCACCTTCACTATCACCACCGCCACCACCACCTCCACCACCATCACCTCCACCACCGCTACCACCACCTCCACTACCACCACTTCCACCACCACCACCACCGCCACCACCACCACCACCACCACCACCACCACCACCACCACCCCCACCACCCCCACCACCACCCCCACCCCC
>Ga0123355_10014220_pt1 | contig 12432 bp, 9 predicted proteins | sample TergutEmb28metaG_3_FD_89872 | JGI IMG/M metagenome (GOLD analysis project Ga0123355, IMG submission 89872) | Embiratermes neotenicus P1 segment gut microbial communities from Petit-Saut dam, French Guiana - Emb289 P1 | ecosystem: Host-associated > Arthropoda: Insects > Digestive system > Gut ...
GTAACATACTTTGTTGCAAGTATCTCAACGTAACTGATCAGATATCAGCTAGCACTGAACATTATCTAATTCAGTGATTTGTGCACAGTCCATCTTCAGAAGCTGCACTGAAATAATTGCTATACAAAACCATGCAGTATCATATTCAATGATCTTAACTGTGTGCGTGTTAGATGATTTTGAAACACGAATCACTTCATAAGAAATGTAAATAATAACAGAACTTCTAACACCTTATGTGAAATGAAATTAATTTGCATGAAATATTCTTAATTGACATTTACTACATATTATACAAATGCAAGAACATGGCATCATAAGTTATATATATTAGTTGTCAAAGTGCAAAATGCTGGTAAATTCTACATTAAAAGAAATCCACACAATGATCCATGCATTAAACATCATACATTTGTGTAAGAGACAGAATGGCAATGAACACACTCCTCCATGCAACATGCTATGTACTTTCTTGTGGCAACCACTAGGCAGACAGAATACAAGACAACAGAAAAAAAGAAGAACTTTGTATGGTGCAGATTTATATGATCTTACTAAGCTGTAAGTTCTCCCAGCGCTCCTCCCAGCGGTGCAGCAGTGAATTGCGCTGATTTGTCAGGGACACAAGTTTCTCCTTGATTTCACTGGAAGCGTAATGATTGCGTGACAGTAGCTCTTTTCCAAGTGAAATGCAGGCAGTGAAGTTATCTTCCCGGGCATCAATTTCTGCTTTCAAACTCTGGTGGTTATTCATCAGCAATTCCACTCCACTCACATCTCTAAAAAAAATTCACGGAACAAAATATATAATATAAAGCAACAAAATTAATTAGTACTTTAAAATCATTACAGACACAGCAAGGTCCACAGCACTCCACCCAGCCTAAAACTTTTGTGTGTTCCATCCACAGTGCAGTGTGCTCTTGTGTACAGTGCTCCAACTGTAACAGTTGAAGTTAATTAGTTAATTAATTAGTTTATTTATTTATCTATTTATTTACATACTTATGGGTGGTTTATTTAACAATGCTCTTCATAGCTCAGACTAAACAGCATTCAGTAACAGCAAAAGTGAATTAACCAGAAACGATGAGGCAGAAAGCCATTGTGGCCAAATCTAATGTACCATCACATCTGCATGGAGGAAAATGGGAAAACCACTACACACACGTCATGACAGTTGGTACCCCAAGCTAAAATTCAAGACAGATACCTACCGAACACATTTGTTAAGATTTACTGCTTAAGCCAACTTGCTGTATAATAGAGTTAGCTGAAGCCACAAGGCTCTATTATATACGTATCTATTTCCAAAATTGATTTTTACAGAAATTTTCCACTATAATTTCATACCACCACCACCATCATTATAGGCTACAAACTAAAATGGACTGCAAACTGCTGGGACTTGACTCTGTCCATATGTAACTTAGTACCATTATGCCAATAAGAGGTAATGTGTCCACTGATTAAAAAACATATATTAGCAATTTATGCACATTTCACACAATAACCCCAATGATGAAGACAGGGGTCTCCAAAATGTTGGCTTTAAACTCAATCTGGATGTGGCAAATCATACAAGACTTCTGTGCTCATTAAGACTTTCACCGGCAACATTAAATTCCATCCTTGGATAGAGAGCCACTACTATTTTTCAATCAATACAAATAAAATTTAGATGAAAAAAGTTTCACCTTCATATAAATTTTGCTAGTCTCTGTAGTTAAATCCAGGTGAAGAAATGGACATGACATTAATAAACCAATCCTCCATTCTGACACAAAGTTATGCCATAAGCAGGAGACAGCATTAATCTTCCTGAATTGACATATCATTAGCCAGCAATTCCAGTTTACTTGAAAAGAGATATTGATATAAAGGGTCTACTGCTTACTTATTACCACATTACCTAGGTTTCTCAGATGTGTTCATCTGCCTGACTACATCATCCATCCAGAGCATCAGCGTGCGCACCATATTGAAGAACTTGAACAAATCACCAGTGTCAGCCAGCTTCTGGCGTCGCCCATCACACAAACCTTGCAGATTGGCCCAAGCTGTCACAACTTCCGCTTCACGATTGGTGATCTCCTTAGCCTTATCACCGGCATATGATGCCTGGAGTTTGGCAGATTCCTCCTGGATCTGCTGCACCTGAAAAGTAATGCACCAATCTATCTTTCTTCTTATGCCAAGATGTAAATACATTTTTTGCTTTCTTCACCCTGTTTGTCTAAAATGTTTCAACACATTTAAAAGATGGTCTACAATTTAGTTATATTTGTATCATCCCCTTCTGAGAGGTAATTCTGTTTACTATGACTCTCACAACTTTTGCTAGTCTTGGATTATGTCTGACAACTCCATGCAGCCACTTATATTTTTGTGTTTCTCAAAGTATACAAGTCAGATCCGATTTAAGGCTGGAGTGTGAAGCCACAGCTCCAGCACCGCTCTTCCACCAGAGGGACCTTGCCAGCCCTCCTGCCTCAACTCACTTTTCTCTTGACCCAGTGCAACACTATTTCCTTTTTCCCTTCATTTTTCATTTCTTCGAATCTTCATCCTGTAGCAACTATTCCACTTTTGATGAATCAACCCTTCTCCCTTGGGACTTATTCACCCCAGCCCCACAGGGCTTGCCTGCCTTCCCACTATTTTCTCCTGTTTCTCTTTCTCTCTTTACTTTTTTCTTTATCTTTATCTTTGTGTTTCCTTTTTCTCTTTCCTCTACATCCCCCTTCCTGAACATGGCAGTGGCTTCACGTTTTGGGGCCGCTTTCCCTCAGAGCACCCTTATGGCACACTGACTTTCCCCCACTCCTTCCCCCAACCTTCTTCACACTCCACTACACCTACTGGCTAACATCACATTCTCCATGAACCTATCACAGCCCACACCATGTCTTATATAACTGTGTACCTAGGTGTTCCTAACATTATTCTTGGACTGCTTGACTCTCGAAGAACAAACTGACAGGTTGTCCTGAAACATCGGTTAACTAGGTACCAATCTTACCAATCTATGCTTTTAACATCCCAGGAAAAAAGAGATATCATCAAAGTGAGAAACATGTACAAAGACCCTTCAAAAACTCAGCCTGTTTTGTGAACTCTTTCGTAAAATTCTTGGTCTTTGAATGTGTCCCATCCTAGCAATAACTGGCAAGAACAAGTGCTTTTCCTCTATAGTCTGCCTAGCAGTGTACACTGTCCTTCGTCCAATGTGTTAAAGTACTCTTGATATCTGCTTGTCTCTTCCACTAACAACTGCATAATTTGAAGGCCGAAGACCATCAATACAGTAAGTCAGGTACACTCCTTAGTAGCAAGAGGGATTTAATTTTCTCACAATCCAGTTGGACCCCTTATAAATCTGTGGCCTACATATACAGAAGGTTGATAGTGTATAATCAGTCCACTGCGTATTGCCTCTATCACTAATGTCATCTTTGTCATATGCCAGTCAGATTTTCATGTCATTCATGTTTCTGTATTTTGCAGCACTGGAATTTCAATTAAGCAGATCCCCACTTCTGTTTATTTTGCAGTTATATACCATGGTTTCCATTTGACCCTATAAAGGTTTAAGTGTCAACATGACATGCCAGCTGAAGCATGTGCACTGCAGCTAGAACCATAAACATCCACAGATCCATAACCACTGAGAAATAACGTTACATTTCTGACTGAGAAGAGCTTTAGGAAAGAGACTCTGAAATAAAGTCACTGGGCACCCTGTATAACTAATTTTGTTACAGTGTTTCAGAATCATATTTCTATTATCTGAAAGCACAGGCAAGTCTCACTTTATGCCAGGGTTACATGCCTGAAAAATGTCACACAAATTGAACACAAAATTCCCATTTATAACAGAGTATTTCCTGGGGTTTAGGGGACTGAAACCCTCATCTTACATAGTGTATGACTACACCATTAATGAACACACAGACCTGTAGAGTATGTATGTACTGTATATACAGTTCATATAAATTTCTACACAGTATACACACATTTCTCTGCAACATATTTATTTCTAATACAATAAAAATATAAGAAATGCAAATCCATAGAATCTGGTATGGCTCATTCTGATAGGACTGTGATAGCCTTGCTACACAAACACACTATTTCCTGACTTAGCACTTTCTCTAATTCTATCAGCATTATCACAAATTGTATGTATGCTACTATGAGTGAATCTTAACATTTTGGCCTATGTCAAAAGTTCAATCACCTTTTTCAAGTTGGCTTATTATGTCTAATTTCTCTTCAATACTGATTTTCTTTTGCTGACTTTTCACTTGGACTGCACTAGGTGGTGTAGATTTACATTTCTCACTCATTTTTGTAACAAAAGCCAATGCTGTTGAAGTGATAACCACATCAGCTGTACGACAGTATCACCAGTGTAATCAATCTGACTGATGGCAGGACAATGATGCAGCAATGTCACTTTCTGCTATCCTCCAACACAGATCATGTATGCCAAATAAACATTAAACCACAATAAGTGTGTACTGTCTATGCCAAATCATGTTGAAATGAAATCACACAAAAATGAGACCTGCCTGTACTTGAATCCTGCTTACTTATACAGAGAATGCAAGCTAAAAGAATGTAAATAAATTAAGCCCATGTAGGCAAAAGGCATATCAGATGTTATCTTCTAACCTGTGACTGTAGAGTCAGCAGATCCTGAAGGAAGTTTTGGTGTTTGCGCTGCAGAGCTGACACCGAACCAGCATCACGTCCTAACTCGTCAGACATGGAATGTTGCTTCTCAAAAATTCTGCCCAGAACATCTTTACAGTCATGGAAGAACTTGTGCAATTCACGTGATGCAGCTAGCATCTACCGACAAATAACAAAAATATTACAATTTTCTGCATTTGCCACAGTGATTTTTTAAATGCCGCTGCGCAAGTGTTACAGATTGTTAAAATTTTCATCAGACATTTATAATTTTCATCTAACACTTTACAGAGCAACCACTGTAGACAAATGCACGATTTATGTGCCAATATGGTTAGAGAGGAAATTTCCAGAAAGTATTATATACTACATTTTTAGCTCCAACTACCTTGCTCCAGTTCCTTGGATCAACCTACTTAATAAACGTAGGCAGTGCTTCTAGGAAATTGAAGGGTAGTGGAGCATGGGATGTAGCAAAGAAACTGATTAAACGTTACTGTCAGAAGGAACCACAACAAACTTATTCTTTGGTTGGTGCCTTCACATATTCAGAATAGGAGTCAGTCTCATTTATATCACTGTGTATCACATTAACAATAACTTACCATATGTCAAGCATGAAAACATATAATAATTACACAGTCAGTATAAAATTATAGCTTGAAATTATGAAGTAAAGAATGGACAGCACTCATTTGTAGAAGCAACTTTACAAGCATTAAACGTATTCTTCATACGATATCATTCACCACGTTTCGGCACACCGCACGTGCCATCATTAGGGAGTCTTCATAGTTGTTATCATAATGCTAGCAAATGGTCTGCTGTATAAGTGACTAAATGCCCTGTAATACACTTGCACACATTCAAAAATTCAGTTACAACACACAAATTTTAAAACACCAGAAAAAGGTGTTCTGCCGAGCACTATTTAGACTAAGATAGTGGATTTATAATCCCCAATGCAGCCATTGATTATCCACAGATATGCTTGAAGCTCAATATGGGTTAACCCCAAGAAATTCATTTTATATTCTTAGGCAACAAAGGAAATTTACTGTATTTTCTAGAGAAGGTGCAAGATGTCCCCCCTCCAAAATGTGATTTAGGTCAAAATTTAACCTTTTCCTGTTCAGATAATATGTTTTTCATAAACCACGTAACAAAATTTAAATACCAACCCAATTGTTTAATCATGCCACAATATAGTTGGGGAAGTGTGAACTGAACACAGATGCATACTCCAGTTTTCCATCAAAAATTTCAGATGAGACAAGTTATCCCAAGTTTCCCCACATTTTCAGCCTCCCTATAACAGTACCTCCAAAGCAGACTCTGCTTCCTTCTTAAGCCATTCCTCATGCTCATCACTGCATTTCTACTTATTAAGCTACAACTTCTGCAACTGGCATAGCAATGTTAAAATAACAAACAGAGAAATGCACTGTTTAATACCTGTGTTCTTGTTTCAATGAGTTCAAGCAGATCCTGCCATGCCTCATTAAGCCCATCCTTCCACTCTGCAATTGTGGCAGAATCAGAGTGACTTGCACTTATTAGCTGATCAGCAATTCCATTTACAGCAGCTACTCGCTCACTGCCAATGGCTTCAGTGTCTCGTGCAAATTCTTTGAACCTCTCCCACAGCAACTGTTTTCAAAACAAAACACATTTTTCTTAAAATAAGCTCCATTTTCCTTATGCTACAAACAGAAGAGGCAGTAAAATAACTCACTGTAACATGATCATAATCTTGTCCCAGTTCATGTGAGCCAGCCACAACCTCGCGCTCTGCTATCCACTGCTCTAAATCATCAACTTCTCGGTTTAACATGAACAACTGGAGGGCTTCATCAAGCTTGGCTCTCCTCTCACCTGCCAGATCCTTCAAGCCAGCATACAGTTTGTCCACCTGTGACTGCTTCACAGCTATCTGGTCACTACAATGCAACAGAATTCAATTTTTAACTCCAAATCAAACATGAGTATCAAACAGGTGAACATTGCTCAAGTAATGAAGAAACCTTATGATGGTCCAACTTCCAAGAAAGATGTACAAATAAAAAAGTGTTATGAGCAGCAGCACATCCTGACCCAGAGGTCAGGTCTAAGGGAACAGCACAATGCTGCACTGTGCACCCTGGAACTAAACCTGTGCCACTGGTTTTGAGGGAAGTTCAATGAATTCAACAGTTATTCTTTCAAGTATTTTACATTTTTGCCTTTTTCAAATAAGTTTAAAAAGTATGACCCATCTCATTACACCCAAAATGCTAGAAACTTTCTTTCCACAAAGGGGACAGGGAGAAAATCTATCCCATAACAATGAAGTTAACAATGGAGTGTAATCTGCCCATATTTGCCTTCGAAATGGGTACAACCTTGGAAAAATGCAGAACTTACAACTCTAGTTATCTCTTAGTTATTTTTAAACTGCTGCACACATCCTTTCCACATTAAAGTGTATTGTGGCAATTACACCACTTTTCCATTACAATCAAAAAATTGTCACATTATAATAAAGTCCAGTAAAAGGAAATGTAAAATATTTACCGTTTTCTTTAAACAGTACAATTTGTGGTTCAAATTCTGCCATGTAATTACTGTATTATACTTACCCATGCTAGTAGGACACTTAAACTTGCCGCAAATTCCTCTTTCTTACATGCATAATCCACATTATATGTGACAACACTAATTACAAAATCTTGATTCCTTTCAATATGTGTTGTTCCTCAAGGCAAATGCCAATATGACTGTGACATACAATGCACACTGATGGCTTCATAATGAACATTTTCCTTTTCATTTGCTACAGTGTTCTGATTGTTAATTATAAATTCTGAATATCAGACAGTGTAAAGATTCTTACTGTGTTTATCCTTCTCCTGTAAGTCATTAAAGAAAGAAGATATTTTCAGATGCATAATGCAGGCCGCAGCAACCAGTTAAAAAGAACATTTGGTGAACATAAATGAGTTCTGCTTTAACAGTCTTCACTGTGTTGCTGCAATACACTTGACTTTTCTAGACACTATTCCACTACTAAGGCAGCAACACACTCTATGTCCATGGTGAGATAAAAGCAGAAGGGATATTGCAGCAGACATTTTCAACACAGAATAGAAACTATCAGACCACTGGGAGGGAACAGGGATGCAGAAGAGTGGAGGAGAGGAAAGAAATTACAACTCCAATGTTCCATTTAAAGCTTTCAGTTACACCTCGGTTACAGTGTAAGTTAAAACAGTTAGACACGTACCCCTAATGATCATCATGTTCTATCTAGCACTAAACTCTCCACTTGTGTGACTAAGACGGAACATGCTGCGAAGACATATGAAACTACCTGTCTGGATGCTGCTCGCTGGTTAACTGCCTTGCAGTTTCACCAAGTTGCCTAATTGTGTCCGCATAATCTTCTACTGCCAACTCCAGGGTCTCATGCTTCTTCATCAAATTTTGTGCTGAGATTTCATCCTTGCCACGATCCTCCACCATCATGTACAATTCTTGCTCACTCATCCATGATTCTGCTTCACTTGCATCGAAGAAATACTGAAACACCATTCAGTATATGTACCAGAAGATATACAGTTGGTATCATCATCAACACAGTGAAACCATCTGTCAAGCACACCAAGGTAAGAAGTCTACATACATTCAATGTCGTGATATCACTGTTGTCAGTTCAGAACTGAAGATCCTCACTTAAATATCAATAATACAAATGGAGTAATTAACAAAGTTCCCTCTGATGTGTCAATGGTACTGGAAAACTTCAATGTCTGCCATGTTCTCCAAGACTTCAAAATATGCTTCATACAAACACAGTGGACTCCATGGCATTCATGACAATTATTATTACACCAGAAGAAACAAACATTTCAGGGCTGGTTGCCTGCTAGAGGCCAGACATACCATCGTTCAAAGGGTTTCTCTGGCATATGCTAACAGAATACACTTTGATAAATCAACTACCATCAATTTTAATCAAAAGTAAGGTCATGTACTGTTCTAACAGTAATAACTGTTTACAAAAACATATTTTCCATACTCATCATATGGCCTTTCAGATATGATTAATTTACTTGTGGCTGGACTTTTATTCTATTTACATGCCACATTCTGCACCTTGCAGTATGGTAGTTTGTATTACTACATATTTTAAACGTAAAGGTTCTTACCACATTTTTTAAGCTAAACGATCATATCACAATTGTCAAAAAATCCACCTGTAAGCTATGAAACACAGTTCATGATCCCTTCTCTTAATTTCTCTATATTCACACTTATATTAAGGTTCTTGAATACACAGTGAAAGTTAGAGAAATGTGCTACTATATCTGGGGTAAATCCAACATGCCTTCATTATTACACCATGTAATTTCTATGTCATCACACAGCAATCTCTTGCTGGTTCAGAACAGCTGCCATAAAATCCACACATTTCTATTTGTACAAAAAGGTTGAAACAATGTGTAATATTTCCATGTTGACAACTCTTGAATTGTTTCATACTAAAAGTTATTACAATCATCGGGTAAATATGCGATGACGTCTAAGCGATCAAAGCAAAACTGCACTCTACATCTTCAAAAGAAAAGACTTCTATAGGTACTTCCAACAACAGCAGAACTGCTAGACAACGTGGCAGGTGACACAAGGACCTACATCAAACAGAACACAGTGGCACAGCTGTAAACAGTGAAGGAGAGGTCAAGGTGTCCCCATACATGTCACGCAGGCATATAAGGAGAATGTGGACACAACTCTACTCATTCTTAACTTTGACACTAGATGCAGGGGAGTGGTCAGCCTGATGCCCAAGCTGCTCCACCACTAGGGAAAGAGCCCCCAGTACCCACTGAACAGGATGCATGATACACAACATTATTTACCATGTGCTTATTGTCAAACAGTGAAGGAGACTGGGGTTACATTTATGTTGGACTAATCACCCAATCAAGTATTACACAAGACCCAGTATTTAACTTGAGAGTATCTAATTTAACAGAAGGTGAATTAATTCAATAGTGAATATATGAACAATGGTAAGATGGCAGAGTAAGCTAGAGAAAATAAGTGATCTTACTTCAGTCACATAATACAGATGGTCTTGGTATGGTTGTAGTATATATGGAGATGAACACAGAATATTCATTTGCAATATTGTTGCAGTGTCTCATAGTCAACAAAATTTTGTAAAAAGATATCACACACAACCAGTACCACAGGAAATCATAAAATACAAAAATGTGGGAAAATTTCTAACCGGTTCAGTAAGCTGCATAACAAAAGCTCACCTGCTGTGCCTTTTCTGACTGCAACAGTTTGTTACGTCGATTCTCCACAGCATCCTTCAGCTGCTGCCAACTAGCCAACAGGTCTTCAATTAGCCGTGTAAACTCTGATGCATCCTCATGCCCTTCATCTATTAGCTTCTGTCCATTGTTGCAAACTAAATGTATCCTGGGTTCATGGTTGTCAATCTCCGTACGTAGTGACTGCAATAAAATACAGGAAACAAACTCAAAACATCCACATACTGTAAAATCTCGGTATAATGAACACCACGTAACAGTATTTATAGTATCAGTGCAACAAAATAAAAACCCACCTACAAAAAGTTTAAGTCAGATGTCATACCATTATTCTCTTATTAATTTACCATAAGAATCAAATTTTCAATGCAAGAATCTTAAATAATTGTGAAAGTCCTACTATTACATACAGAATAAGATCACAAAAAAAAGTTAAATGTTCAGTACTATATACATTCAGTATTCAGTAGTATATATATTCACAATCCTGCAAATGCTTCAATCTGAGAAAAACTAAAGTGTAAAAAACATGCTCAAACATGTAACATTCAAGAGTAACTTCTAATTATTCAGGCTAGATGGCAGGAGTATGCAAGCTATCACACCTCAGCCAGAACTGTGTACAAGTGAATTAAAAGTTAAATGCAATACAAATCAGCCTACAGAATACAAATGAGTTCTTAATGACATAAGATGGTACAGAACCAAACACACTGTGTGCTGAAGATCTTTACATAAAAATTTTTCATCACCAATTTAACAATTATCTACTATATATGAAGTACAGTCTTACTCTTTTAACAGTGCTACATGTGTGTTCATACACTGAAGGTTTGTGGCTTAATTCACAAGTATATTACTGTCTTGTTATACATGGACAAAACCATCTGTGATGTCTGGGATGCATCACCAACAAGTGAAGTGCCAAAATGCACAACCAAAAGTGATAAGTAGGAATGATCACTTTTTCTTTCTGTTGGTTATAAATGTAGTTTATTTTCTAGTATAAGGATATGAACAATTCTACAAGAGCAAATACCACAACAAACATGCAGGATGTCACTTAGTGGGGAATAATGCATGGACCTTTATGAAAACACACCTGAAGTTGTAAAAATTTGATTACTTTCCTTTCATGATAACTAAATTTCATTCCAATAAATAAAATTTGTGGTCCTCAAAAAAATGTATGCTACAATGAGATGTTGCATCATGAACTAAAAAATGATGCTTAATCACAGTAAAAAAAAAAGTGGGTTCATTGTACTGCAGACCCACAAGGTATCACATTTTCACAAGCATAAGCCACACTTCTTTCCCAAATCTTCATCTAAAACTACAATATACTTAATCATCAAAATATGTTTATGGTGAGATAAAACATCCCTATCACAGCCGATAAGAACATGGGTTACAGTTTTCAGTGTAATCAATGAAAATATTTCAGTACCAGTACATGTGAACAAATGTTTCAGAAAATATACGAATGAAATCGCATGTAATAATTGCAGGTAAAACATCTTGATTTGGAAGGTCCCACCATCACTGATGTTCCTGCACTGCTTGTAAGTGCTGACTTTGAGCAGGGGTACAAGGAGTGACGATTCATGAGCCAATGAATTCAATTCATTAGGAGAAATGTACAGATGTCTCACAAGTATGATGTTATCACAGATATTGAAATGGCAACCCTGATTTGCCTGTCTGTACAGCACACTCACACAAACTGGTTTCCAATTATGGATACATTCAATTCCCCCTGTGAAACGTATGTAATTTCTTACATATGTTGCAGATGAATCCTTTCACCACCCTATCTTCTTACAAGGGCTTCATGCAAATGGAAATGCCTATCACCAGCATACTGACAATGCTCTTCACTGCACTAACTAGTTGCAGCGTAACAATGTGGTGTAACTTGCCAGCGTTTCATTACGGGCCACTCAAACTATACATAATTCTGGTACATCTGCTACTCAGCATGGCTTTGGCCTAAGATGACAGACTGCACAAGACCGGCGGCCAGTGTGGGACTCACAAAATTTTTGCAGTCAACATCTTCTATGGCTTTAAAAACCAGTGCTTGAGGGAAAATGAATTTCAAACCCTACATGACTGCACAACAGTTCCTATGACCATTGCAATTTCCACTTTCAAATTCAGGCATGGCTTACACAACTATGGCACCTCATTACATATTATACAAGGCAGACAATGTACGTACAAACATTGAGGCACATTCATGCCATTGAGGTTGCAGTGAAAAAGCAATAACTATTACTTATTGTGAGCACATGTGTGCAACCTTAGTTATCCAGCATGCAATGCACATGTGCCATATTGTCATCTGTGGCCTGCCCAGCTCTGCAATATGCTACCACATTATTTCATAACCAAAGAGATTACAAAA
>Ga0123355_10014221_pt1 | contig 12432 bp, 9 predicted proteins | sample TergutEmb28metaG_3_FD_89872 | JGI IMG/M metagenome (GOLD analysis project Ga0123355, IMG submission 89872) | Embiratermes neotenicus P1 segment gut microbial communities from Petit-Saut dam, French Guiana - Emb289 P1 | ecosystem: Host-associated > Arthropoda: Insects > Digestive system > Gut ...
CAAACATGTGATCACATAAAGAAGCACAGCACAATGACTAAGCAAGATAGGGCAATGCGGTTTTCGCGACTCAGTTCGCCAAACTCATTACTAGAGAGTAGCACTTGCCACGCCCCGCTAGGTCAACACAATGGCGGGCTATTTTGAACGTTCAGAAACTTTCCGGACAGCCCATGTATGTAGTTTAATTCATGTTTGCATTTCTCTTGTGTGGACTTTTTATTCCCCTTGTCTTCATAGTTGCCCATTTGAAGTCCAGTGAATGCTTCTACTTATAATTTTACTGGGTAGTATTCTTTTATAGTTTAATGTCCTCACAACACCACACATAGACCTTACAAATGCCAGGATTGGTGGATCTTATAACAATTAATTTAAAATTATATTGGGCTGATATTCTATGTGGCATTCATTTCACTTGCTTTTAAGAGGTCTTGTGGTCACATTGCATGATTTATTAAACTTTTATGTAACAGGTTTAAAACAAAAGCAGACCTTTAAGATTATGGGTAGATTAAACTTTAAATGTCTGAGTTGGTATTTAAATTCTAACGTATTGTTTATGAAAAACGTGATTTTTATATGAGTGAAAAGGATAAAATTATGAAATAAATGGCATTTCATGGAAAATAAATCAGAGAGTGCAGTGTATTTACTTAATGCTTAAATGTATAAAATGAATATATAGGGGCATATTTTAAATACTTTCTCATGTGCGAATGCGCATCATTTAAAGGTTAATTCTCTGATCTTCATGATAGTCAAATCAGAATGATCACTAGGAAGGATGATGATTAGTGTTTTTATATTTGTAGTAATGTGCAGTAGGATTTTTTTTTTTTTGAGTCAAAAATGACAGCATGTAGTCTTAGCTGCTGACAACTTAACTAAATAAATGACTGTTCAGAATCTGTATGTATTTGTTTGCATAATTGTTGGTTTGAGACTATCATTTTGGGCTTGAATTTTTTTAAGCACTCCTGTCATTTGAAAGATTAGAGAATAAATTGTCAGACTTCAGTGGTCACAAGTCAAAAGTAAACTGGTTTATTTCAAAACCAAAATCTTGAAACATTTTGAAAACTTGAGTTGTGCAAATTGTTACCATTTTGTTTGGAACTCTAAAGTAACAGTTCTGAAGCAGTGTCAGTGATGAGTGTCACATTTCTGTATTTGTCTTAAGCTTCTTAGTAACTGAATTTGTGGTGGGGGAGGAGAGAAAGAAGAGCAGGTGCATTCCAAACATGAAAATCAGTAGTGCATAACCTTCAGAATTGTATTTAAACACCTTCTTAAATATCCCTGGTTATCTGAGGTGAAAGGTGGCAAACAACTGAAAACAAAACAAAAAATTGCATGTGGCATGCTTTCCATTGCCTCTTATGATTTTTCCATTTCTTGAGATCGGATGCCATCACATGTCCATAGGTCTTGTATCACTAAGGGATATCAGACAATTCCCTTTCCAGAAACCATCCTCACTTTGCCTATCACATTTATGTGCTTGTGCACAATATAGTCACTGCTTGATGAGAAAGAATGGATGGTGTCCACTTTTAAAATCACTCTGCTTTCCAGCATCTAATCCTGTGGACTGTGGCTCAGTACATGAATGTAACAAGAAAAGACTGAACATAGAAGGACCCCCTATTTTATACTTCTATTAAAGCAGGCTTATCAGAGCAACAAAGGAAATAAGATTGTATGCCTAGAATCTTATTTTTAGCATCATTGTCATCATCATGACCACCACCAAATTCATATGTACTACATTTTGAATCTCATGTTTGGAGATAAAAAATGATTTGCATGTGTAGCATTATCAGTTCTGATCGTCACCAACTCGCACTTCCAGAGCTGTCGATTATTAGAGAAGATGGATCTGGAAGAGTGTGTCCTGATAACAGATGCTACACTAATACACTTAGCAATGGGATGCCCTCGTCTGGAGAAACTGGTGAGCCATCACTATGTACCTTGTATCATTTGCCATATTCTAACACTACCCTAAAATTCTCATGTACTGCACTGTTATTGTCAGTCATAGCTGAGGCAAAGTTGTATTGCCACGAGAGGTCTAGGTAAAGTTGTCCATGTGCATACAATGAAGGTGTATGGCAGGAATGGATGTACAGCTCCACTTATTCTTAACCTGCTGGGTGGAGGTGAGTGGTCAGCTTCATGCCCTGGCCACTTCAGAACTGGAGAAATTACTCCTGGTATCCATAGAATAGGAGCCTGGGTGGGCCCCAGAACCAGTCTAGACACTTTGAATCAGAGAAAAATATCTTGTTCCGGCTGGGAATGGGAGTGTTACAAAAAAGTTGATGTTCACTTTTATTTAGATAGCACATTTTAATAATAATTTAGTTCACAATAGTAGTCTTGGTTTATATGTACCATATTATGCACCTTTGTTTGTATGTCGCTGTAGTCGTGTATTGATAACTGGTACCTTTGTACATGGTGCCAAGGCACGTGATAGGTCAGTGGTATTTGGGTTTACTGTGCGTGTGTGTGAATGTGAGAGAGAGGGGGGAGAGGGGAGGTACTTAGCCAAAAATGACATTCCCCCTTTTTTTCCCCCGAGTTTCTGTTTTTTGAGATTTGATGTTAACTTCTTTTAGACATTTTTAAGCACTTATTTGTTTTGTCACTTCCTTCTCATGTACCATGATTTGTACTTCCTGACTGACTGTGATGAAGATAGTTACTTGCTTGCTGCATGTCTGTATTGCAGGTATTTGAAAACGAAGTGTTAAGAATGGTACTCCAGCCTAAGTGAGATGAAGTAAGGATGAAATGGAAGACAGCGACATAGCGAGAACCTTGTGATTTGTATATTTTTTGTATTGTTTTGGTAGTAGTCGTCTGCATCTAGAGTGAGAGTAAGAGGAAACAAATGTAAAAATTTTGCTGGGGAAATTTGTTGTTAAGTGAGGCAGTGGAAATGGAAGAATAATGATAAAATGATTTTTCAGGTGGTCGGTATTGGTAATATGAAATATATTTGAGTGTAGATGCATTCAGACATTAGAGATTGTGTAAGTTGATCATATTTTTGAACGTGTCTTGCTTAGGGAATATTACGGGAAGATTTTTTTAAAAAACATTTTGCGTCTATATTCCACAGTGTGATAACCCAGAAAATTACATTCTAAATATTCATCATGTTGACAAACTCAAATCTGATACCAAAAAGACAGGCTTGATGACATTGGACATTTCAAACCTTAGCAGTAGAAGAGCTTTCCAGTCACGAAAACTTTAACTAAAAACACATAAATTCTTGAACAGTTTTCATTGCAAGTTTTTGCAACTGTATGTTCATTCAACCACTGTCATTATTTTCATCTGTCAACCTACTATGACGTCTGGTCATTTAATTATTTTTCACCTAGAACCGAAAACCATTTGACTTTATCCTCAGTGCCAAATTCCATATTTATAAGTTTATAATCACTTTTACTGCCAGTAGGCCCTCACCTGAAACACTAGAATCTAGTTCACACCCTCACTTCCTTTTTCCTTCAAGGTCCGCTTTAGTACGTCATCCTGTCTGTCCCTTGACCTACAAAGTTGTATCTTCCTTTCATGATTTTATTACAGTCTTGTATTCTTGCCTGTGCCATAATTATCACATTTTCCATCTATTTAACTTGTGGTGTGATCAGTGTCATACTATATGCTAGAGGATACAATTTGTGGAGCTCTTTATTATGTAATTTTCTCCACATTGTTACTTTCTCTACCTTAGGTCCACATATTTTCTGTTTTAAGCAATGATGTTCTGAGATCTTCTGACAGGACTGCAGTGGTTATTTGTAGGAAAAGGACACACCATAAGCCAGCTGAATGGAATTGTTACATTTTCAATTACAGAGCCTGTCTCATTGTGAGCTCATCACCGATGAAGGCATTCGTCACCTGGGGACATCTCCATGTGCAGCTGAGAATTTGACAGTTCTAGAGCTAGACAACTGTCCCCTCATCACCGATGCCTCCTTGGAGCACCTCATTTCATGCCATAACCTACAACGCATTGAACTGTATGACTGCCAGCTAATCACCCGTGCTGGAATACGGCGACTCAGGGTACTCTTAGTATTGCTGCAGTACAGTTTTAGGTTTCAGTTCTGTGATTTAAGTGCTAATTTTTAGGCATTTGTCATTTCCTGTAGTTTGTTGTTTGAATGCATTGTCTTCCAGAGAAACTTTACTCTGTATTCACATTGAAAAACGTCTGCTGGGTAAGTCTGATATTTTCCCCCCACTGTCATTCCATTTACATTGAAAACACAAGTTAATTCAGCAAACACATTTACAAAACGCACATGTTGAAATGATAATAAAAATTCTTGGGAAATAAGAAGCCGCTGTTGTGAGCAGCCATTTCAAATGAAAGCTGATGGTACTTCATACAACAAAAATTTTAACATTCCTCTCTGTTGAGTAGTTTCTGAAATTTCAGATACAATGTTGAGCTGCTGCTCTCTGATAAAGTTGTGGCCTTTATACCTGCCACTCACAAAGTATGTCAGTAGCATTTGTCTCAGTGCAGGGTGTTTGTGAACCCGGAACTGTTCATGAATCTTTAGTTGTTTTTAAAGCCTTGATACAAGTGTTAGCACAGCAGGAAATATTTTGTTATTTAATGGTGAAAAAAGGAACCTGTGCTCTTTGTCCTTTTTGATCACTTTTCATGTGAGTTGTTTGGCTGTTTAGTTTGTTAGGTGTTCTGTAGCTTAGGTGTGTTTTAAAATACAGCAGACTTTTCCTCAGCTGACAGCATCGTAATTGGTTCTCAAGCTTAACTCTCTTGACTATAAAAATGGCAACAATAATGGTGTAATAATTACTTAAATTGCATTACTACTACTACTATGACAGCAGTTTAAAGATTAATGCTTTTTGGTGCTTCTGTAATTGATCATTGTTATAATTGATACATTCCAGCCATCAATTTTCGCTCTAAGTTGCATGTTTATTACAGGCAAGGCTCGTTTTACACCAAGGTTATGTTCATGAAAAAGTCACACAAATTGAACACAAAATTCTCATTCAAAATAGTGCATTTGCTGTGGGTTAGGTGTTTGACAACCTCGTCCTGAATAGTGTATGACTATACCACTAGCAGATATATAAACCTGCAGAGTATATATCTACTGTATATGCAGTATATATACATTTCTGTACAGTATATATACATGTATATTATATACATGTATAAACAGTATACCTACATTTCTGTACAATATATTTAAATATTTCTAATGCATTAAAATGTAAGAGAATCACACCTATAGCTTCATTCCGATAAGACTGCGGTAGCCTTGCGACTGAGACAAACACTTTAGTGACTGACTTCTTCTTCTACTTCTACTTCTTAGGGCCCGTCAGCTTATGCTCCTGATGCACCGCAGCCTTAGGCTTATTGTGCAGCCCTAATATTTCATTCAGCACAGATTCAGTAACCCTGCGCCTCGTATGAAGAGGCAAAGGTCCCTTACTGCAGCTGTACTTATGTCTTTTGGTTCTACAGTCAGCCTTCCAAAGACATTATAACGCTTACGAGCCAACGCCTCGCAGCAGCAAGTAATGTGCTGCACTGTTTCAGTCTCCATCCTGCAGAATCCACAGATTAGATCCGCATCAAACAGGCCCATATTATGCACATGCCCCCTTACAGGAGCATGCCCTGTGTAGTGGGTCTTTATTTCTCCAATAATCCCAGTCTATAATGACACTGAAGATTTTGGAATAATAATAAACTGGAATAGTGTGGTCCGCCCACATATCCAGAATAGGGTCACTCACATTTCTCCAGATAGATAGCAACCCTGCCTCTGCTTTAGGATCGGCTGGTTGCTTGAGTATATGTAGCCTATAGAGTGCCATCCTCGCCTCCGCCAGGATCACCAGGTCCAATGGAGTCAGATTCAAAAGTATCTCCGTTGCTGCGGTAGGGGTCGATTTCATAACCCCCATAATAGCTAGACAAGCCATTTGTTAAATCCTGCCTAATTGAGTTTTAGTGGTTTTTTGCATGACCTTGGACCACCACACCAAGGTGCCATGAAATATGGATGGTCTAATTACCCTAGTATAGAGCCAATGCACCATATTAGGTCTATGACCCCATTTTTTTCCACATATGCGTCTAACTACCGCAAAGGTGGTTTATGCTTTATTAATTATTTTCTGCAAATGCTAGTTCCAGTTGAGTTTGGAGTCTAAGGTCATTCCCACATACTTAACCTCATCCAGCTTTGTAAGTTCCTTACCATAGAGTGTGAGAGGTCCTAATCCCTCTGTGGTACTTCTGTTGGTAAATGGGACTATGACAGTTTTGTGGGGGCTAATATTCAGACCCTCTTTTAGAGCCCATTTAACTACCACATTCAGGGCCTCTTGCATAATCTCCCTGCAAGTGTGTGCAAATTTACCTTGGATTATGATAACAATGTCATCAGCATAACCGAATGTACTGAAGCCTAGGTCGTTTGTGATTGTCAAAAGCCTATCAACAACTAAGTTCCACAAGAGGAGAGACAAAACTCCTCCCCGCGGGCATCCACCTACAACTTTGGCAGTCAAACTGCTGCCCATGATGGAGGTATATACCAGTCTGCTTTCAAGCATGGACCTGACCCACCTGCAACAGGTTTCCTCAAGTCCACGCTGTCTGGCAGCCGTAATTATTGCGCTGAAAGAGGTATTGTCAAACGCCCCCTCAATGTCCAGGAAGGCACCCAGCGCAATCTCTTTATGATTCAAGGACTTTTCCAGTCTATGAACAATGTGGAAAAGAGCTGTTTCAGTAGACATACCTGCCCTGTAGGCAAACTGGTTCTGAAGATGTGGCCTTTCGACCAGAATACCATCCTTGATATGTCTGTCATGTCGTTTCTCAAGTGTCTTGAGTATAAATTACATGAGACTGATGGGCCTCAGGGACTTCGCCTGGGACAATGGTTTGGTATAAATACCACCCTGATGTGCCTCCAACTCATGGGAATATATCCTAAGACCAAACTGGCTTTTAGTAGCAGCAAAAGTTTACCCGCAAGCAGTTCAAAACCCTGCTGTAGCATGATGGGCATTATTCCATCAATGCCTGGAGATTTATAGGGTTGAAACGAGAAAATAGCCCATTTCAGTTTTTCATAACTTTTTCATAACCCTTTTGGAAGTCACCCAGTCTTCCCTTGATCCTCTTCATTTCAGAAACTCAAGTTCAAGGCCGTCGCATCCTCCGGAAGGTTCCATAATTATTTCTGAACCAGGGAATAGGACCCTGAATAACTTTTCCAGGATCCCTTTCTCTGATGTGGTATATTCTCCATTTTCAAGCTGGATAGAGCGTACCGCACTCTGCTCGTCCTTTGAAAGAATCCTATGGAGTCTGGCACATTCTGGAGCCTTCTCAATCTCCTCACAGTGTCTTCTCCATGATTCTCTCTTGGTCTGTCTGAGTGCCTTATTATAGTCTGTTAAGGTTCTTTTAGTCAGTCCAGTTCCCCGACTTCTTTGCTACATTGAATAATCTATGAACTTTATTCCTTCTCTCTGCGAGGTCTTGATTCCACCAGGATCTATTCCTGTTGTTCTTCCTCATGGTGAGAGGACAGTTTTCTTTATAAGCAAAAACAATAGCATCCTGAAACTGCTTAGCAGCAGTCTCAAGGTCTGTAAAGTTAGATATTTTATCTGTTGTATCGCGCAGACAGCCCAACAGGTCGGTTCTAAAAGACTCCCAGTCGATCCTACGTGGATTGCGATAAACTTCAACTGATCAGTCAATACCTGTAACAGTAAAACGGATGTATCTGTGGTCTGAGCAACTTACTTCCTCAGTTACATGCCAGTCTTTTATACAATTGCCAGCATAAACAGTGGCAATCGTAATATCAATAAATTACTGCCTGTTAGATGTAATGAAGGTAGGTTTGCTACCTCTATTCATTATGTCCAGTCCATTAGCCATAATGTAATTAAACAGGGACTCACCTCTGTTGTTGATGTTCGGTACTTCCCCGGGAGGTGTGATGCGAATTTGCATCACAGCCGACAATCAGGTGAGTTCCATTATCCCTGCAACCTGTCACCAGCCTCTCCAACTCCCTGGGAGGTGGAGGTTCAACATCATCATATGGAAGGTAGGCCGATCCGAGAATAATCTCCCTCGGCCCCCCAGCACTCAACATTTTAATTTTTACTACCGTGAGGTCCCTAGAACATTGATGCATCAGCGGCAGTATCCGAAAGCCTTTCTTGACTAAAATGCAGGTCCTAGGGTATGGAATGGATCTACTAAAAATTAGTTCTCCACCTACCTCTTTTAGTCATTTAATTTCCCCCTTATAAGTCCAAGGTTCCTGTATGAGGGCAACATCGCAGTCACTCATGGTAACACTGAGGGCAGCTGAGGCCGCCCTGCTGTGATGGAGATTAACTTATAGTACTCTCATCCTCTGGCTTTCTCTTTTCATCTTTCAGGGTCCAAAAGATAACTCTCCCCAATCCCCAGAAGGCCTTGAAATTTGATCGAGTCTGGGCTTTAAAAGAGTTGGGGTCAAAAGAGAGATGCCAGCATCTGCTCCTTCTCAGTGACCTCACCACTCATAACTAGTCAATCTGTTGTGTTTAACTCAGGATTCTGAATCTTGAGACATGTCATGACAGTGGTAACTTCGGAAGTGCCAGGAATGCGAACAATCACCCTAGGTCTCTTTGGGAGGTCTTTGGAGTCAACCACAGTCAATTCCGCACCTTCCCACAATTCCCCAAGTCCACTAACTGTCCGCGTCAACCAGGCCTTAGATGATTCGTTTGCACAGGTGATCCAGAATACTCCTAGTGCAAATTTAGAGTACAGAAATTGCAGTGGTGTCTTGCCCTGGGGGTTTGCATCCACAGCGATCAAAAGTTTTGCCTGAATCATGTCGACCTGAGTCTGATCCAGTTTGATGTCAGGATGGCGTCTATGAATAATCGCCATCTTGATACCAACAACAGCTTCCTTAAACGACCTAGTCTTCACTTGAGTGTTCCTAGGTTTTTTTATTTTCTGTTTTTCTAAGGATGGTGTGCTCGATTCTGAGTGGGGTCTTTTCACACCCCCACTGTTCCCTGCCCCATCCTTATTCGGAGTTGAAGGAGTTTTTCTTGGAGGTTTCTTTTCCATCCTGGTCCCCTCCCTCATCTTCCTTTCTTGAGTGAGCCTTTTCCGCTGCGCTCCAGAGAGTCTCTTGGTTTGCAGTCTAATTGTTGAGATGCCTGCAGCCAATCTCTCCTCATCTGAAGAGGCAATGGAAGGCATCACATCTGCAACCTCCGAATAGGGTTCTTGCTGTGACAGGTGTGCAGTGGTAGCTGCTGCTTGTTTAGTTTCAAAGATTTTATTCATGTCCATTTTGGTCCCATGAGTACGGGAGAAAGAAGGTCAACACTGGCAGAGCCCCCTATACCAGTGTAAGTCTACATACTCCTGGGTGTCACCAAGTTTCCCAGAGGCTCCATTAGAGACACGTCACCCACGTGCCATTCACCCCTTCAGCACCGATTAAGGCAAGCCACACATAACACCTTGGGGTTGGGAAGTTGGTCCACGGTCTCCTGTTTATTCAGAGACAGACCTGTTACATGACAGGTCCCCAGCTACCCACCACCCGCCAACGTGCCTGGTAGCCACTCAAGCCTCGGGTAATGACTGACTTAGCACTTTCTGTAATTCTGTCAGCATTGTCACAAGTTGTACATATGCTTCTGTGAACAAATCTAACATTATGGCACATGTCAGCAATTCGTTCACCTCTTTCAAGTCGGTTTATTACGTCTAATTTCTCTTATATATTGTCTTTTGCTGATTTTTCACTTGGATTGCACTACGTGATGTATATTTTGTTTCTCTCTCATTTTGGTCACAAAAGCCAATGTTGTTGAAAGGAGCACTACATCAGCCATGTGATTATATCACTAACATCATCAATCCACACATATGACTGTTGGTGTTACAGTGTCATCACTTTCTGCTAGCCTGCAACACAAGACAGTTGCAGCCAGGGACCACTGATGCCAAATCACGTTAATCTGAATTATCACGTAAATTCAAAGAGTGGTGTAAATTTTGTAGTTGCGTCAAAACATACCTGTGCAAAAGAAACTCATAAAACGAGACATGCCTGTACTTTTAATACAGTACTCTTTTTTATGAACAACCTCTTCACTTGTCCTATTTCTGTCCTCTTTATGCCAGTTAAGCTTGTGTTCACTGTAAGTTATTACATTTTACCTGTTCCCTAACTGAAAACTTGGAAAATGAAGTATATACTTCGATTTTTGTTTATTGTTGGAAAATTTTCCATTACCAGGTAACTAAAAAGTTACTCTGTATCTTGCCTAAAGGGAATGTTACATTCACCTTCATGTTCCATCTTTGAAAATGACAACAAAATTTATGAAATATAATGGTTGAGATTTGCATTAAAAGTTGTCTCTCGGGTTGAATTTGTTTCACATCAATACAACATAAGCACCCTCTCTTTATGAAGCTCAAATTCAATTTTGTTCATTTTGTCAGAATGTAAGTAGATCATGTAAAGTATGGATCTCTGTAAGATATAGCACTTTATTTGAAACATTTTTCAGTGTGGTTAATATTTAACGGAATAAATTAAGAATGAATTCTGTCTGCAGTGATTGTGTCTGCAAGAATCAGTGTGTGACTACAAGTAGCGAAGTTCAGTGATATATTGAAAATAGCAAAGAATGCATTCAGAAAATATGTAGACCCAACTGCAGAGTACCATTCTGTTCTTGTTCAGATTAAAATGTCATATGACAGAGGGTGATTTCTAATGTACTGAACCATTTTTAGTTTCTTTATAAAATTAAAGCAGTCCATAACTGTGTAATTATTTTTATGCTTAAAAAGACTGCATTTGGAGAATATGAAACATGTTTGATGTGTCCTCCGTGTGAAATGGTGTGTCACAGTCAAGTGATAAATCTTTGGTGATTGCCCATTACAAATCACCGGGTGTATGAGGATTGATGTTGGATATTTCGTCTTTGAGAGGTAGCTCTATAGGAAGAAGTTATGCCTGCTGCACACAGCTCTGTAACTGTCTTAAAATTTTATGCAGAATTATGCTGTGTTCTTTTGTACCTTCTATGTGATAGTAGTCTGCTGTTTTAGTATTGAGATTGTGAATGGTTGGTTCATATTCTGTCAGTTACTAAATGAGTTAATGATGTCTTGGTCAGCAGAATCACCTGCCTAACATCAAGGTGCACGCATACTTCGCTCCTGTGACTCCTCCACCAACTGCTGGTGGATCCAGACAACGCTACTGTCGCTGCTGCGTCATCTTGTGAACTAGTCGTTCCTTCCGTGTTGCGTAACAAGGCCAAAGTGTTAACGTGCAGAACATTTGTACGTAGAACTACAAGAACTTTATTTATGTTAATGGGCGGGTGCCCACGCATTGCACTGAGGGTTTGCCAAAGTCAAAAAGAAGAATCACTAATGGTGACACAAGATAGTAGATCTGATTTTGCAAGAGATCTGCACATAATGTGATCTGAGCATTGTGCACACCAAACTAAACTTTTATGGCTTGATTTTTGTGATCCTTAATCATTTTTTTATGTTGTGTGTATTTATGAGTGTCTCCTCCTTTCTACTTTGCTGTGTATAAGCTAGTGCTAGCTCAACACCCAACATGTGATGAAACAGGAAAATGTGATAATTTAAGATGTGAATGTCCTAAGAGTGGATGAACGGGGAGGAGAGGATCAAGATGAATCTTCCTGGTAGATGATGTTGCTGGACCCATTGCCAGCTTTTAATTGTGCATGTGTGGAACTATTATGAGTGCCAGACCATGCTGCATGTCTTTGGCTCATGCTGTCTGGCAGAGCACAAGTATGATCCATAATGATGAGACACCGAAGGGTTAAGACTTGTGCGTTTGGAAACTAAATTCCTTATTAAAAGTTACCAGATGTACAGTAATAACCTGTTGGCTGTCTCTTCACATCTTATCAGCTCCTTGTTGCAAACACAAAATATGTTGTGTGCCTTAGACCTCTTATTTTGGGAAATATTTCTTAAGAGGCTTAATTTAAGCCTCATTATTTTTTTCCAAAAGTAAAAGCACATGTGTTCTGAGCATCTGAAAGTAAATGTTCTGTTGAATGACAAACCTCAGAATCCTTGCACAACAGAGTTGCTGGTGACATGCACTATATTACTCACAGTGTGAATTCTTTCCATGAAATACTTAACTAGTTGCAGCTGCAGCTGCAGCAATAGTAGAAGTTTCATATTTTCTGTGCAGTACAGGTAAAGTCTGAGCTCACATTTCGTCACTCTCATTCGGCTCCTGCCCGTGGATTTGCCAGCAGATCAGGTGGACAACCTAACAG
>Ga0123355_10014222_pt1 | contig 12432 bp, 4 predicted proteins | sample TergutEmb28metaG_3_FD_89872 | JGI IMG/M metagenome (GOLD analysis project Ga0123355, IMG submission 89872) | Embiratermes neotenicus P1 segment gut microbial communities from Petit-Saut dam, French Guiana - Emb289 P1 | ecosystem: Host-associated > Arthropoda: Insects > Digestive system > Gut ...
CGGGTCTTTCCCGGGGGTAAAGTGCGGCCGGGGCGTGCTGCTGACCACTCACCCCCCTTCTAGTGCCGCGGTCATGGAAGAGTAGAGCTATACCTCTACCCACCCTCTGGGCCACACCGGGCCCGTGACGGGAAAACTTTACCTTTACGTTAATCTATAACATTTTAAACTCTTTCTTGATTTATAAATTCAAATCTATTTTCATGTTGCGAGAAAATGTTTAATTCTCTCTCAATTATCGTCTACTACATCCGACAATTCACACATGAGGTAGCATAGCTGACAGAACGTTACAAAATCATCAAATGCGTCATAGGAATTATGCTTGAAATGTGTCCTCTGCATTGCACAGAGAACGGTTTCACAACACTAAACATTTCCGTCGACCTCACCCAACGGACGCCTCAAACCGATGTGTTGGAAATACGATACTGAACAGAAATTTTATGACCTCTGCTGTACGTGGCTAACCTCAGAAATCTAGATGAAGCAAAATGAAAAGCTGCTATTACATAGGAACAGTCGGTTTCCTTTCGAAAGAGAGAGTTTCTTCACCAACCGCTTGGCTATCTTCCACTAAAACCGGACTCTACCTCATGGGATTAATTTTTTTTATAGTAAATATCATGACACAATAAAGAACGCAGTAATTTGTGCATATCACCAGGTGCTAGAACCTAGAAGGGTAGAGTGTATTGTATATAGATATACCCTTCGGTATGGAGAGTGAAATTAAGATACTGCGATAAGGGAAAAATGATGTGAAAGCGAATATATCTGATTTTGAATTTTACTGAAGCCATCCCGTTGTGCAATAACAATTGAATAATATACTATATACCGTCAGTACACAACGACATCAATATACTAACATAATGTACGCAATAGGTTACACTGTGGCTACATGTTTCGACCGTAAACCGTCATCATCAGGCCAATAAAGAACATTTTGTTTAAGGTAGAGAAAGGTAGTATTTAATGGGATCCCATTTCGTTTAAATGAAATGGGATCCCATTAAGTACTACCTTTCTGTACCTTAAACATAATGTTCTTTATTGGCCTGATGATGACCGTTTACGGTCGAAACATGTGGCCACAGTGTAGCCTATTGTATACATTATATTACTATATTGATGTCGTTGTGTACTGACGGTATATAGTATTTTATATTATATATCTGAGCTCGCCACAGCAATGTAACATAACACCGAGGGAAGGTCCTCGGCGGCAAACATATGTACTGGATCAAGACCATTTAACAGCGACAGACTGCTACGTTAAAAGTGCTGAAAATATATTGGACTACTACTAGATTGTCAACTCATTTGTGGTTTATTATTTTATTATTAATGATATATTTCAGTAATTACTTTATACACAAGATTGGAAACATAAGACTAAGGAGGGCAGATTTTGATTAAAAAACTGACCCCAAGGAAAAGTTACCACTTTATGAGGTCAAAAAGTAAAGAGGGAATTAAAAAAGGTTTAAAATCTTATACTAATACAGAAGCTAATGATGAGCTGAACCTGTAGACGGGAGAGGAAATAAAAATCATACAGATTGTGGGTGCGGAAACCTCCTACAGAGTGACCAACAATGTCATCAAAAAAGATTCATTCAGTTAACATTCAGGTGGATCTAGAAACTTGGCTGACGGTAGGACGCAACGCGAAGTTAAATGGCTTAGAAATATGTTTGAAATGTCGGAATGTTTGGTTAAACATAATGAATTTGAATGCTACTTCAAAATGTTAGTTAGCTTGATACTTTACCACAAGTATGTACGACGCTGATCCACGTTCCACAATAATTTTTGCAATAGTTACGTGTCCATTAAGCAGATCATATGAAAAGTATGATACATACTAGTATATTGTGCTATGACTCCATGCAAATGGGTACTAATCATATTTCAGTAGAACATACTGCTTCCCTGTTCATCCCAAAGAAATTAAATACGTCGTATTGTCAAAATAAAGTGTCTGTGAGTGGTGAAGTAACCAGAAATACGCTGTTCAATTGTCAAAGAAACGTCAGGTGATTAGAGAAAATTGTCTGCAAATTTAGCGTCATTCAACAAGACGCCAAAGAAGAGTCAGAACTGAACTTCGAGGTGTGCAGATTGCCAGCAGGGTTGCTGGAGTGCTTCTAACGTCTCTCTACTTAATATCTCCCCAGTTCGAACTTCAAGAACCGCATTACGGCATTAGTAGAATGTTCCTTACAATCAGGAGTCCAAAGGGACTTTAAGACCTTCAGAGACCTGCTACAAAGCGAAGCCTATTGTAATGTATCAGTTAACGATTTGGTGGAAGAGTTAGATAAATTCGACAGAAACTTTCCCGAGGTTTCTGGACCGTATAACTTTTTCAACTAACCGATGAAAATTAAGTATATTTTATTTCCAGTGCCCTGAGAGCGCATTACCTGTTTCGCTCAGTACAGTTTTTTCCTAATGGTAACACACAGTTAGAAGCCTGCCTGTGTAGCCTTATGGTAAAATAGCCAAATACACTTTGTGAAATTGCATTGATCCGTATCGTGCCCGCCCAACACTGTGATCTCAGACAAATAAAACTAGGCCCATGGATTTCAATTCCCCAGAGAGCAGTAGTAGGTTGTTTTATTTTAGTGTAAAGGATGTACACGCACACTCGACGTAGAAATTGCAGAGCGCGCATCTCTGAAATCTCGAGGATTATTTTGAGTAACTCTTAGCCTGAAGTTCGCTCGCAATGCTGACCCTGGATCCAAAATTATGAGGGTCAGCTTATCAAGTATGATGAGACAGAAGTGTAGTAGAAACTTTGCAGAGAATAACGTCCTTACAACTTATCAGAAAGCCCTAAGAGGAAAGCAAATTTTAAACATATGCATAAATATGGAAATTAATGAGCAGGTATTGCCACCTTGTTGTTACTTCAGCATCGTCCCATGAAAGCACATGGAGTATGGAGGCACATAGACCCAGTTTTTTTTAGAAGGTAATGAAGTTTCAGATGTCATAAAGAATAGGAATTTCTTAGGTAGCCGAAGCTCAAACAGTTTCGCAAGAAAAGCTCTAATCCACAAATATTATATCTTTTCTTTTTGTTTTATGAACTAACAAGTGTTGTGAGTTATCTTTTTTCAGGGATCGAAATGATAGCATAATGCTGGAATAAAAATGCCTTTATAAGTTCTCCCAAATATTTTGCACACCACACAATGAACACTACTGAAAATATTTCCAGCAACGTTCCTTGCTGCACGCTTTTACTGCGCTACTCCCTGGAACAAACAAGTCTCTTCAGTTGTCAGCAAACACTGGTCCAGCTCACTAATTACAGATACATATTTCATTTAGCCGAACACCGCTCTCACAATTTTTAATTTTTACATCATCCTGATATTATCAAAGTATATTATTCATCAATCGGCCTCGGTGGTCTAGGCTTTTAGTACCCAACTTGCAGGTTCAAACCCGGCCGAAACCGTCGGATTATTAGGGCGGAAAAATCCTCAGCACGCCTTCCTTCGGAAGGGAAGTAAAGCCGTCGGTCCCATGTCGTAGATTTGCGGCATGTAAAAGATCTCTGAATTTAGGTGGAAGTCGGAATTCAGGCAAAATTACTACCGGACATCTTTCTCGCCCACAGTTCCACCTTTCGCTGCTAGGATCTCTCGCGTCGTTGCGGACGGAGACATCTGGCGGCTAAAGTAGGAACGTCTAAAGGCGGGAGAAAGCAATGGCAAACTACCCTTAAGAACTTGCCCAGGATGCAGTGTGCCAGAGCCATATCGGTCACATGAATGGGCTCTGGTTCCTGCCAAGCCCGGCCTTCAAGGCTGAATACTAATGAATGAATTATTCATCAACGAATGCACAAGTGATTGTCTTAAAAAACTGTATTAAAATTTACATTAAAATCGCTATTTTAATGTAAATTTTAATATTTACATTAAAATAGCTTTTTCAATGTAAATTTTAATATTGTTTTTTAGGACAATCACTTGTGCATTCGTTGGTGAATAATAAACTTTGATAACCTCCCTCACAATTTACAACTTTCAGCAAATACCTATAGAAAACCTTATTTAAATTTGTGCCAGAATATAAGGCGATCCATACATTTTGTACCAAAAATTAGGAAAATTTGTAGTCCAAATTTCCCGCCAATACAGTGGTCATCATCATAAACATCAAGGATTGGACCCTTTGATCCGTACACAGGCTGAGGCACTGCCTCAGCCTGCATACGGATTCCACACCAGCCCAGCCAAACCACAACGTAACACCAACATACATCGAACCCGAGCAATACAATCCATGAAATAACTCAACAAATGAGTCGCAAGCTCCTGAGGATGGATGTATTATCTTCCGAAACATGTTGAGCATTAAATAATGAAATAATAAAGCAAGTGACATCAAGCTGGTCTCTCTTTATTCAGATATACTGACTAGTTTCTTAAGCTTACTTTACGATACATCTTTCAGGTAATACCTATTATCCATGGAGAACATCAAGTAAAACCACAAAAAGACCGAAATCATAATTACTTAATCAAAGAAACAGAGTCTTTGAGAAGCTAACAGATCCTCAGTTCGGGAGTAAATTCCCCATTTCATGCAATTTGGGCGTTCATTAACGTGTTTACAAAATCCCACCACAGCTCTCTATTCTCAGCCATACCATTCCAATCCACATTTTTTCAGCCTATTTTTTAAAGATTAAATTTAGTGTTATTTCCCACCCAAGACTAAGTCTTGTTGGTCCTTTCTCGGGTTCCCCAACAAGCCCTGTATGATTTTATCTTCTGTCTCATGCGCGCTACATGCTCCGCCTGTCTCAACCTTCTCGAATTGACCAACCTAATAACAGTTCGTTTGGGGTAAAAGCCATCATTAAAAAAATATTTTTTTTTTCTGGAAAACACCAGAAGGTTCAAAGTTGTTATTGCCAAAACCCGACAACAAACGCGACACCTAGTGAGGTCCACCCACATCCAAACTTCCCAGCTAATGCCCTACCTTCATTTCAACTTTAATCATGCATTTTGTTTCTACGTATTTTAAGTTGTTTGTGAACATTTTGTGTGTATTATTGTCCACTACCAGATCTACATGTCTAGCCCTCCCCACACTCCTAACAATAGCTGGTGGGCTTGTATAAATCACAGCGTTTCTCCCTGTGTAATATCCAAAGCAGCTCCAGTTATTTAAGTCACTTTATTTTAAAATATTTTCATGCACTTATTCCTTTAAGCCTTTGGAATTCAAATGTCTTCCATTTACAAATATTTTATTTAACCCCTAGAAATGATACCCGTTTTTCGCACCCCATCTCTTCACACACCGAGCACTAAAATAATGATAATGTTCATATAATCGTACTCCCCCTGAGCGACTTTCCATTACTTATCGCCGAAGCCTCTCATGGTGATACACTGATTCAATAAACATATACCACGCAAGAAACAGCGGTGGAAATAAGATAGCATTTGCACTTAAAATGTCTTCTGATATTCTAGTGGTCAGAGTAGCTATAGAAAGAAATGCACTGAAAAAGGAATGGATCCGGACAGGGAGTTATGTACAGCACAGAAAATAATTTAAATCTCTAAGAGTGTCTGCACATTTATTATTTTAATTCACGCATAAATGCAATACATGAGAAACTCCCTCAAGCAATGTTTCCATTTCAATATAATGTTTTGTTCCTTACCACTATGACTGTGGGCCGGGTAGCTCAGTCGGTATAGCAACTGACTAAGGACTGGACGGTCTGGGATCGAATCCCGGTAGGGACGAGATTTTCCCTCCCTCCAGACCGGCCCTGGAGCCCACCCAGCCTCCTGTAAAATGGGTACCGGGTTTTTTCCGGGGGTAAAGTGCGACCGGGGCGTGCTGCTGACCACTCACCCCCTTCTAGTGCAGCGGTCATGGAAGAGAAGATCTATACCTCTACCCACCCTCTGGGCCACACCGGGCCTGTAACGGGATCACTTTACCATTTTACCACTGTGACTAATAAAAGCTGCTTAGATTTAATACATTTCGAATTGCGGGAAGTGTGGGTGGACAGTCACATTTTCTTCCTATTCGTTACTTTCCAATATAAGTCACGTCTATCATTGTTGGAATCACTTCAGAAAGAACCGTTCTGTTCATTCTGTTGCCTTGCCCATTTTACACTTTACCATGATACGTACGTACATTCGTGCTCTCCGTATTGAGAGGCCGTACAAAAACCAAGCAATTTCCGCAGCGCTGCTATGTCACCGAAAGACGATACGAATTTATAAATAACTTTCAGAAATGCGTTCTCATGCCACTTGGTTACATCTCTTCCTAAGCACTAAGACGTGGAGTACACGGAACATGGAGATATGCTAACCCGTCACGATACAGAAAGACCGCAATTCGCTCTCGGCATACGCGCGATTGGATACTGGAAAACCCCAGATCGGCTCTGCACTTGGAAGGAATGTGAAAAATCACAGCTTTTACCGTGAACTGAACTTCTGGGATATTTACTTTTGAACGGCGCATCCTGCATTGTACATACTATTTCCATATATTATTTGGCAAAGCACACTTACCGGTCTTCAGGACAGGTCCAATAAGCAAGTCAGCAAATCTGCAACAAAAATTAAGCCATCAAATTTGGCTATGTTAGGAAGAATTAGTTCGTAATTTCGTCGTGTGTTAATATTTATATATGTCTACGTGATCATATCTTATAACTGACCAAACATCTTGTTAATGTTTCCCACTACGAAGGTTCACGTTCGTAATGAGTCCTTTAGAACAAATTAAATGCATGCAAGAACACCCTATTGAGGAGCCGAGAGTAGCTCATTTGGTATTTCTCATTCTTTCAAGTCAAGAAACTTTACCACGTAAGACAATTTGTCTGCAAGATTTGAGGGTTGTAAATACAGAAACATAGTTCACTCGATTATATTTGTCTAGATGTTGGCAGTAGTCAATGGCATACTTAATGAAGACATGCATTTAGTAGCGCGAACAGCGAATTCCTGGAACCAGCTCAAACATGTAAATTCCACAACGTGGGGTCTTGAACTTTGACACCCACCATTTATTTGCACTGTCCAGTACTATTCTTACTGTTCTCTGGCTGAGATAAGTGAAATTAACTATCTTTACAACAAATAATATGTTCATACTTTACCAGATGAAGCAAGCAGAGCTTCCAAAACCTTACCTCTCAATACAAAGGAACCGAGAGTAAAGGCAAAATATATTTGTATTTAAGAATTTAGTAACACAGAGGCCTTCAAACTTTATTTTGGGATAAACAATATATGCACAGAATCACAAAATTTGAAACCACTATCTTACGATACCGACCCCTGACCTCTTTTTTTGGTCAAATCTACTATCATGGGTCCACCGCCAATCCATTAAGTTCTTACGTCATCACCACTTTTTTAACGTAACGATCCATCAAGAAGATATGAACTAAACATTAGAAAGTATCGCCGTTCCGGTAATCGATATATCGGATTTCGATGCAGGTAGAAACTACCGTGATTCCATTAAAAGTCAGCGATACTTTGCTATTACAGCAGATGTGTGTCAGGCGAAAAGCAGTCTCCAACACAACTGAAACTAACGTTTAATTACAGAAACATTTTAAGGGAATTAAATTACAAATGTATAGCCAAAGTTTCATTTATTTTTCTGACAAAAGAAGTAACATGAAGTTGTGTATTCTGCTATAATCACACAAATCCTACCTCTTTCCACCCTCCCTTCTTCACACCTTCCGTCTGTTCAGCCACTCGTCCAATTCTCTCTCCTTTCTGTTTTATTTCTTTTCTTATATCTCTTTTCCCTTTCTATTTATTCGTTTATCCCTTCACCCATCCTTTCTCATTTCTCTCTTTACGTTTTTCTATTTTCCCGTTTTTCTCTTCTTTTCACACTTTTATTTTGTTCCTATAATCCTTCTGCCTTCCTTTATAATAATTAATACAAAATATACAGCTTCCTGTGTTTCTTTAAGCGCTGAACGTAGTTACGAATAATAAACAAACCTCATCTAGCCAACGCGTTATTCATAATTGCTGACATAGAGTTTGTCAAATTTTCTGTGCAGTAATTAGTTTCGTCGCGCCTGGTATAGACTAGAATAGTAAGTTCGCCTTTTATTAAAATTACATGCAAAGTAAGGGTAAGGTAAAGTGCACCCTTGTACAGACACTAAGGCTTTGTACAGACCGTACGGCCCATAGGCGGAGTAGAGGCATAAATACACTCTTTCTTGACCACGGTACTAGAAGGGGGTAAGGGGTCAGCGTCACTCCCCGGCCGCTATTAACCCCCGGGAGAGACCCGGTACCCATTATACAGGAGGTTAGGTGGGCCCCTGGACCGGTCTGGACAGGTGCGGAAAATCTCGCCCCCACCGGGATTCGATCTCCGGACCGTCCAGCCCGTAGCCAGTCGCTATACCGACTACGCAATCCGGCCCACAAAATTATATATAGACTAGCATAATTCTATAAACCAACCGCCAGATAATAAACGCAATCCGAACATTTATTTCAAAACTAAGGGTAATTTTGTACATTACGTTTAATTAATATATATATACCAACAAATGCATCAAATAATACAATTGATGACAAAAATTGCAAATATTTGTTAGCTGATGTATGAATTATAAGAATATGGGTGGTATCAATAACCTAAAATATGAATATTACGTTATTTTGATCCTTCTTCGAAATTAGGTTTAATCTTTAGGGTAGCCCCTTATTTTTCACAAGAAATGGATACTGTGTTGTACAGCCCACAGCAAAAGAATTCTAGTCAATCAGTAAAATTACATAAACATTTAATCCTTGTTAATGTCGAGCTACAGCACACAGAGTTCTGAATGGACGAATCTCGACTGTTATGTTTCAACCGTCAAACGTGTCTTCGAATTTAGCTCGTACCGCACAGGGAATGAAACCAGTGATCGCGATATATCATGATTGAACGTGGACTTTCACCTATGTGTTCTGATATTTTTGTTTGATTCAACCCAACGTGTAGGCGAACTGAATAAGAAATGCCTGATACGAAAATTTACGAAAATTCGACCTGTGGCAATCAAGATGATACGTGCAAAATGCCAGGTGGACGAACAGACCGACATGACGAGGATTTACGTTTTGTGAACGCATCTAACCAGAGAAAACCTGATGATATCTGGTCGAAGATACGAGGATAATATTAACACGGACTTAAAAAATTTGATATTATGGAATGGATTTATCTTGATTAGGGTTTAGCCTATTGGAAGACTTTTAGAAAGACTGAGACTTTGACTTAAAAAAAGCGGGGAATTTCTCCACCAATTAAACGATTTTGGCTTCTCAATAACTCTCCTCCATGAACGTAGCTAGTCAGCCTTTTCAGGTACGGCTTCGAGGAACTATAATGAATCTACACTGGCTCACCTAGATTTTTCTACGTGCGAAGTTACTCGGAGTAGTAGCCTAACGTTCAGAAAATGTTTTCATAAGGGATGAGCTGCATAGTGACACAAAATGTGTCATTCTAGCTGATTGGAAGAACGACAGCTTATCTGTGGGCCAAAGTCCATTGCAACAAGGCTATTCTGCTAAAATATACAAGCTGGCCTCAAAAGCAGAGAATGGATACACTGCGCATGAGCTACAATTTCCCGTTTGACACTCTTATAAACACTGAATGGTAAAACGTGTTAGCACCATTTCGGAAGATTACATTAACGTTACGAGTGCCCTCGTCATGTTTGCACCGTGCATCAATAATAATTTAATTTATAATAAATTAATTTACTATCCAACTAATGCACAATATATAATATGTAGATAGAATTAAAGTTATAAAATATTTAAAAGTTCTCCAACATGTTTCGGATCACACAGGGTCCATTATCAGAGAACCTTGTACAGTGCTTGGCTAAAAATTACAAGAATGATTCTATCGTGTCCGCTGACATGGACAAGGTCGGTGCTATGGCAGCATAATCTGACGCGTTGTGCGTGTGTTTAGTTCACTGTATATGAAGGAACTCTTATTGAGTATTTGATTGGGGGTATCCAAATTTTGATTCAATTATTTCAGTGAATTTCTGTTTATGCTGTCGTACACTGTTACATTGGTCTGCACATTGTAAGTGTATCCGATACAGTTGTGTATTTAAGTTTTGCCTTCATATACAGTGAACTATACACACGCACAAAGGGTCAGAATATGTTGCCATAACACCGACCTTGTCCATGTCAACGGACACGATGGAACCATTTTTGTAATTTTTAGCCAAGCACTGTACGTACAGGGCTCCCTGATGATGGATCCTCTGTGATACGGAACATGTTGCAGCACTTTTAAATAATTTATAATTTTAATTTTATCTACATATTATATATTGTGCATTAGTTGGATAATAATTTGTTTAATTACAAATGCAAGTTTATGCAGATCCTGAGAGCTATTACATTTTGATACGATCATGGTTACATTCTGTCTGGAAGCTAGAGTTTCGAAGTAGGGAATATTAACCCTTTATAGTCCAATGAATACTATATGCACCAACAGGTTTCCTACTCAAAATCTCTCAATTCTGCCCACAGAGTGTAGCCTATTGATGTCTTTCGTATAATTTCACATTAGAAAGCGAATATATTTTGATGCACAGAATCAAAGGGCTGGTTTATGTAACGAACACGGGATGTGTTTATTCCGCAACACGGACCGAATCGTTAAAAATAATCCAAATTAAATCCCATGTTCAAAGTGTATTTTCCACCTCTTGTATTGCTGTGGCTTCATGACGAGATAATCTTGTCCATTAAGTGACCCAGGGAACCCCCCTCCCCCCCCACACACACACACACATAAACAAATAATTCTGTGCCTCATGTCGGAAGTCCCAATTCATGAAAAGTATTTAAATCTTGATTAAAAGACTCTAAAACGATCTTAATGAACTGAACCACATACTTTTGTGATTAGTTTTAAAATATTAAAGATATAATGCTAAAAATTTAGGGGCAGATAAGTGGCGCTGGCACAGGCTTTTCTGTGAGTGTTCCGGTTTCTCCCCGTCAGTGACATCCCACTATGCTACTTGCTCTTACATTCACTTATCACTTACGCTATACAAATTAGCAATTGGCAGCATTGTCAAATAACACTTAATCGCAAAATAGTGCCTATCGACTCACATGTAATTTTCATCTCAAATAACTTGCTTTAACGTAGTGGTTGAGATTTTCGTGGCAGTGAATAAAGACGTCGTGGTCATGTGTGTTTTAATGACGGACCAGTCTATTAGTCCGATCCCCACGATGACAGAAACATCACTTTTCTGTAAGGCGTCGGTGCTAAACTGAAGATTATGCTGCCTCACAATGTAGCAGACCACAATCAGTTTTCTTTATTTGAGAACTAAATTCAAACGGCGCTCATCACATATGCCTTCGTCCATATCGATCCAGTATCTAATGAACGATCAAGGAAGTTATTTTTGTGGGGTTAAAGCAGTCGAAGCGTGAAGCTGATAGCTCACCTCCTTCTAGCACTAAATTTGTGTACATAGAACTTCTCTCCACAGCAGCATACTTTCAAGACTTCATATTAAAAAGGGGAGCGAATTTTCTTCCACTTTATTATTAAATTTGGGTTTAAGAAATTAAATATGATTTCACTTACTTCACGGTACAGTGTCCTTCAGAAAATACAACTACAATTTAGATTTTCCACATACTTTATGGACCCCATTAAAAGGTAAAGTGATCCCGTTACAAGCCGGGTGTGGCCCAGAGGGTGGGTAGAGGTATAGCTCTACTCTTCCATGACCGCGGCACTAGAAGGGGGTGAGTAGTCAGCAGCACGCCCCGGTCGCACTTTACCCCCGGGAAAGATCCGGTACTCATTTTACAGGAGGCTGGGTGGGCCCCAGGGCCGGTCTGGAGGGACGGAAAATCTCGTCCCTACCGGGATTCGATCCTGGACCGTCCAGCCCGTAGTCAGTCGCTATACCGACTGAGCTACCCGACACACTTATGGACCCCATTAGGCAAATATTATTCAGTATTGTAATGATAGAAAAATTGCAGAAATATATTAAGTTGCGAATTACACTCGATAAAATTATCTATATCTATGTGATCTTTTCTATGTGGAAGTGGATGACGGATTCTTTAAAACTCTGGATGACTTTAGGCGAATATTTAATTGGTGCATAAAACTGACCAAGAATTTCAAAATGAGTGCTCGTAGAGTCGAGAAGTTTGAAAAAAAAAAAAAAAAAAAAAAAAAAAAAAAAACCTAAGAAAAAAAAAAAAAAAAAAAAAAAAAAAAAAAAAAAAAAAAAAAAAAAAAAATAAAAAAAAAAAAAAAAAAAAAAAAAAAAAAAAAACTCTCTGGATTCAAGGA
>Ga0123355_10014223_pt1 | contig 12432 bp, 8 predicted proteins | sample TergutEmb28metaG_3_FD_89872 | JGI IMG/M metagenome (GOLD analysis project Ga0123355, IMG submission 89872) | Embiratermes neotenicus P1 segment gut microbial communities from Petit-Saut dam, French Guiana - Emb289 P1 | ecosystem: Host-associated > Arthropoda: Insects > Digestive system > Gut ...
CGCCCTACAGCCCCGACATGAGTCCCCCGGACTTCGACCTGTTCCCAAAATTGAAAATCAACATGCGTGGTGTGCGTTTCTCTACGCTGGAGGACCTATCTGCCTCCGTTACCCGACGCGTCAAACAGCTCAACTGTTCTACAGACCTGATGGGTATCATGGACCTTCCAAAACGTTGGGATGCAGTCATTCGACAGAAGGGGGACTACACTGAAGGACTATAATACTTTCCCGCACATCTGATGTTCTATTCTGTGGGTATTGCGTTTTGTTCATTTTTTTGAGATCACCCTCGTACATTTTACGAGACAAATGATCCACTCTTATGTATCCCACTGTTGTAAACACAATTTTCACGTCACGCCCTTAGAGACAAATGATTTAATTTGATGTATTCCACGGATGTAAACACGACGGGATCCCAAAGTGTGCATAGCATCTTGTGACACAATTGGCAAAATAGACCTGAGAATGACTAATCTATAGTCAAAACATGTAGCCTTATAATTGCCTAGAGTAATAAAGTGATTGTGCTGACGTACACTATTTAGTAATATATTATTTTTATTATTATTAATCATATTTATGCAGGGAATTTACAATTATATTCCTCAACAAACCACTTTTCTAAAGCACACAGTGTTGCAGCCATCCTTTAGATACGAGTTATGATACACGCAAAGTTATTTCACATGCTAAATGTTTTGTACTTTTACATTAGTATTTTCTGCAGCACGTGTGCAGTGCCCAGTATGGCTGTTTTCTGTAGTTCCTTGATTTTGTGTTTACCCTGTGTGTTGCCCAAGTTAAATATTATTATTGTTGTTATTTATTAATATATTTCATTTTTGAAGGATGTATCAGTTACCAGATTCAGTCTAAATTAAATGTGTTGGATATGTTCCCAAAATTTCGCACCTTCACCGTTTTTGTCACATTCAACTTAAAAGACAGTTTCGACATGGTCGCCATGTATTTTTACAAACCAAAATTATCTCAGCAAACAAGATGCGCCTCTTTCTGAGATCCATTACAGAATCACAAAACACGAGCCTTGGCGCCGTTATAGCCTCTTAAGTTCGCGCTTCCGCCGCAGTGGCAATCGTGGGAAACAGAAGTAATGGTAATCATGGGAAATATAAGAATACGACGTTGGGGTAGTCTCCAATATCAAAGTTTTCGTACTACGTTTCATAAAAAGAGGTGAGGTGGACCAAAATTTGAAATAGGGAACACATCGAAGTACATGGTAATAAAATTTAAGTTACAAAAGAAAAAGTGGGGTAAAAATGTTCAAAATCTACATATAGATTAGAAATACTCTATTTCATTTTAGTTGACTCTTGTATCTTAAAAGCCAGATTGCTTGTCTGTATCTCTTGCAGTCAGAGACTTATAATTTCAAGTCTACAAGCCACTACTGCACAGTACCGTAGGACTCTGCACGGTCCCACTTGACGCATACAAAGTGAACCATTCATACATGTTACGAAGTATTGGAATGAAGTAATTACTGATCATTTCGCGTTACGTTTCTCCTGTCGCTTTGACTGGATGTCCAGAATAATTTGAACCTGTTCGTTGCTTGTCTGAACATGTACATGCCATATGTTGAGAGGCAATTAGGCGTTAATCCCTTTGGCAATGCCAGAAACACTCGATTAATGAGTCACGTGAAGAGTCCTGCGAATTACAGTAAAGTGGGAAAGGTCTGTGGTTCACATTATATTCGCATTGACATGTCTGCGTTTCCCTACACAACACTAAAATTTTCTGAGAACTCACCATACTTTCAGCTGTATCCATACACCTTTATTGACAATCAACAATTACAGTGCAATTATTCCGCCCATTTACAGGTTCTTCAATAACGGTGCCAGTGTTTCAGATTATGCACGGCGAGGTACACATAGAAATTCCACTGTTAATTCAAAGGAACCTTCTCCACTAACATTAGTCCCTTGCCAACCCCAGTGGCCGTGCGGCCAAAGGCACAGGTCTGCAGCCGCTTGATTTCTGGGATGACTCGTTCGAATCCCGATGCGGGAATTCATGTTCGAATCTCTTGTTATAAGTTGTGTAAGTAGCGGCCTCTGCGACGAGCTGGTAACTCATTCAGAAGAGTCCTACGGCGCGCGCGCGTGTATGTGACCAAGAAATATCAGCCATGGGGCGGCCGAGTCCGACTTGGGCTGTCGCTCCACAGAAAAATCTACGCTGTGAATGATGAATAAACTTACATATAACTTCCGATATTATGCACTGTCGCGGCTTTTGTGACTTTTTATATCTCAAAACGTGGTACATAATCCTGCTAAGCACAAGTGTTATTTTAACGTACATGTAAGATCTTGAATACTGTACAGATCACAAGGTAATTCTGTTGAGAGGTTGCAGCTTATCGTAAAGATCTTTGCAGTATTTTACTTTAAGGTATAAATTACCTTTTACAATGTATATCCCCCATTTTGCTTCCGATTCCGATAAAATTCGTTATTCGGGTTGTCAAAAGTCATTTATTGAATTCTCTCAGTATCGTAAAATTGGCACAGTGAAAGCCGTGTTTTAAGCACGGGCGTGAAAAAATTTTTGCCCATATTTTCTACACACAGGACTACTACCCCACTTGGGTGTAATTCGTTACAGTATATGTTCAAATAGCCAGTCCCAGTGGCTGCGCGGTCTAACGTTTAGGTATATGGCCGCTCGCCCGCTGAGATTGTGGGTTCGAATCCCATTGGGGGTATGGATGTTTGTCTGTTGTGAGTGTTGTGTGCTGTCAGGTAGAGATCTCTGCGACGAGATGATCACTCGTACATAGAAGTCCTACCGAATGTGGTGCGTCATTGTGTGTGATCCAGAAACATCGTGAATGAGGAGACCTTGGCCCACTGGGGGCTGTCGCACCAAAAACAAACAAACGTATGTGCATATAATGCCATTTCGTGAAAATCGAGGAGGAAGTGCCATACTTTCTTACGGGTGCACATAAAATTATATGTAAGCTTTTTCAGCAAAATCTTTTGACATTTTAGAGGTAAAATGCGCCTTGATAAAATCTTTATTCTATGTCACGGAGTGTAACATCTGTAATCCTGTATATTGCTAGAATCATACAACCCACAAAAAATTCATGTGCAAAAATACTAATTTTCTAACTATGTAGGGACTAAGAACCCCTGAATTATAACTAAAGATTCGTTTCGTACCGCGCAATAAACACTCCATATTTGTTACTAAAAGTAATTAAGTGATGGTGTGTAGGGAAATAACCGCTCTTTGTTCTAAAACCATAAAAACACGCGCGCTCGAGCACGAAGGTATGAGTAAATAAAAATAAATAAGTAAATAGTTTGCAGAAAGAAAGTAATTTTTTGAAATGTTAAACTTAGTGGTATATCAAGTAGGTACTAGAGTTATAAGGGTTCGTGTTAAAGCAGATGGTACGTTTTTTACAGGGTCCAAATAAGTGGTAGCTTCAAAGTGTTCCCGGTATCACTTTATTTCTGAGAAATGCAATAGAGTACACTCATTTAAGCTACATTTCCTTCAAAATAGCCCCCTTATGCAACTGCATAGTCCTGCCAGCGACAATAAAAATGTTGAAAACTTTCCAGGAAAGCACTTTGTGAAAGACTTTTCAGCTCTTCCATCACATTTTTAAAGCTATCCGTGGTATCACAAAAACACAGTCACTTCAGTGCTGATTTCATGTGAGTGAACAGGTAAAACTTAAATCCAGCCAGGTCAGAGGAGCATTGGGGTTGTTCCAATGTTGCCTCAGTGTTCTTTGATAGGAAATCATTGACCACAACCGACCGGTGTGCTGGAGCACTGTCGTGATGGAGAAACCAACTGTTGGTTCTCCATTTTTCGTGGCGTTTCCTTCTGACCGCATTCCTAAGGCGACGAAGAATGTCAATGTGCATTTCTTTACTCACAGTTGCAATTCCTGTTAAGTCACACCAATAAATTCCGGAAAAGGTTTGAAGTCAATACGTAGGTAGTTAAGTACACGGTGTTTTTCAATGCTCTGTATACAGTTCTATGTGAAATACACATTATGATTGCGGACTACTCTGTTTATTGTCTAAACAATCTCATCATTTTAAAGCAGCCAGATTGTGAACATGATATCTCATTTGTATTTTGTGCGGAGGTCTAGAATGAGTACAGTTTTATGTCTCTTGTTCGTCTCTGTGGTTTGGTGTGGTTACGCATAGCAAAATTTATTTTCCTCTCATCTGTGTTGAAGGATGATTCATTAATGACTTGAATCACAATAACTTACAATATTAAAAAATCTAACGGTTGGCGCCGAGTACCTCACGGTTCCCAAGGATCCGAAATTTATGCTCCTGAATTAAAGTTTCTCTCTAATGTACTAACCTAAAAGTAACATTCTGGATTCGGAACTTTGGTTTGTAAATTCTACGTTTCTGAAAGGACACGAAAAGGAAGCTGTTTATAATCGTCGTTAAAAATTTCTAACCTTATGCTACATGGCATCGGTTGTACACACGTGGAACGCGAGGAGAATAATACTGACAGCAGAAAATCGAAGTACCGGGAAAAACCTGCATCAGTGTTACTTCGTCCAACGCAAAGCCAACACAGACTAGCCTGGGAATGTATCTGGGATTACACTGCGAACAGCTGGCAGTAGTTCCCAAAGTGTCATCCGCGGATCCCTTACGACCCAGGGTATCCGTGGATACACTTCCGTAATGTTTATTTTGAAATATATTTATATTGCGAATTAAATGAACGATATTTTGTTAAAAATAATCTCGGAAGATCTTTAATTGGCGATGTAATTATTTCGTGTGATGTAATATTTACTTCAGAAACCCCCTGCACCCGTGAAGCAAGCGACGATCTGTTTAATTAGGGTCAAATCATGCAAAGCTTTGCAACGTATGTTAGTGACATATATTCGTAGTTATCTAAAAACAGCTCTGAAATATAAATTTTTAACTTTGGATACCTATCAAGATATATAGAACTGTAATTTTGCCTGTTGTTTGTATGGGTGTGAAACTTGGTCGCTGACATTGCGGGAGGAAAGGAAGCTCAGGTTGTTTGAGAACATGGTGTTGGGGGAATATTTGGACCTAGGAAGGACGAGGTAAGGGGGAATGGAGTAGATTGCATAACGAGGAGCTAAATGATTTGTATTCCTCACCCAATATTGTGCGGGTGATAACATCGAGAAGAATGAGATGAGCTGGGCATGGGGCGCGTATGGGTGAGGAGAGGGGGGTGTATAGGGTCTTGGTGGGGAAACCGGAGGGAAGGAGACCAATGGGGAGACCTAGGCGCAGATGGGTGGATAACAGTAGGATGGATCTCCAGGAGGTGGGATGTGTGTATATGGACTAGATTGGGCTGGCCCAGGATAGAGACAGGTGGCGGACGCTTGTGAGTGCGGTAATGAACCTTCGGGTTCCATGAAATGCGGGGAATTTCTTGACTAGCTTCAAACCAGTTAGCTTCTCAATAAGGACTCTGCACCATGGAGTAAGTAAGTATCATCCGGACATTCAGTATTTTCTTGGGCAAAGATGTGATGATCCGGGGTTATTTTTCGAAGCGAAAAGAGGTCCGCCAGCAAAAAAGTATGGGAAACACTGACTGGGCTGAAGGATAAGGGTGATGATCATTTTATTATGTCGAATACAGAGGACTTCGTAGGTGCATTCATATACTCGCGAAAAGCCCCTACTAAATTCGTCATGTGTGTCTGTCAGTTCGGCTTCCGCATAAAGTATTTCAGTGAAATTCGAAACTTGGTAATTTTACGAAAAACTGCCGAGAACCTCTAAGTTAGCTAACTTCGGACAAAATTTTCTGGAAATTTTACATAAAGATCTAAGAACGTTTTATTTTTTTCCAGCTACATAAATTCTCCACAAAATAATTTCCCCTCTCCACCAGTAGGAGGAGAGTAATGCACAACAATTCTACGTCACGACATCAATTATTTAAGGGCCAACACCTTTCTGTGAGGTATGAACTGACATGTTACCAAACCAATGCAGAGGGAGCAATAATGAACAGCGTTACATCTTCTGCTGAAGTGGTTGTAAGTACGAGAATGTGTGCGACTGTTTGAGGGCAAGAAATTTCCGCTTGTAACTCATAAGCAGCCTACTCAGAACGCGACGTTACGTTTTCGTGTCAGCAATGGCTACCCCAACGAGACACAGTGGTACGTTATATGAAAACTGTCCTATCTTGTCCAGAATTCTGTAAGTTCTGAACTGCCGTATCGTTAAGGAACTGTATACATAATCTGCAGATGTTGTCCAACGTGTCATATAAAATTTTCACTTCCAGAACTACGGTGATGCATCCAATCACAATGTCTCTCGTGGTCTCCAAATGGTTATTTCAAATGCTTCCTAAACAATGAATCACCAAAACGTTAATTTCCTGGTACACCATACTGATCTGGGTCAGTTTTACCACCAACAAGTGTACTTCTACGGTCGGCATGATTATGTGCTGTTCACATCAGGAACTTGAACTGTAGTAGAAGGGACGGGACTTCAACATTAAATTGTTCAAACCAAATTTTTTGATCTCATTCATTGCTGCTAACATGGTATGACTGATATTTGAACAACACAGACGGGCGGAAAGACACACAAAGCGCGCTACAAGTGTTCCAAAAAAGACAGCTTCCGTTCACTTCTCATTTACCAACAGTTAATGCACACTACTTGTAAGCTAATCACTTTTTAACTATAACTCCGTCGCGTTTCGGTGTTTGATTGCGCCATTTCAGGGATTTCTTGACGGTTTTTTGACACAAGCACTAATTGTGGTCAAATGTTATTATAAAGTGTCGATTCTGTGTAAAAATTATTTTGGAATCAGTAAGTGCTTGTGTTATACTGATGTGTTAAAAACCTCATTAAACAACTCCATGAAGATGGCGCAGACAAACGTCGAAACACGTCGGAGTTATAGTTAAAAAGTTATTAGCTTACAAACTGTGCCCATTAACTGCTGGTAAATGAGAAGCGACGTGAAATACAATGCACGGTGTATACGTCAAAAGAGCTTCCGGTTGTTTAAAATATTCGCAAGTGTTGAAGAGTTGGCGACAGTCAGACAGAAAAACCTGTTCTATCATTGAGATATAATTCCCGTAAACTAAACTATACGTTACGTAGGTGTAAGATGAAGCACCGTGTAGCGTAGGAAGTCCTAAATGCGATGCTTTTAAAGGTCTTTGTTGTGTATGAAGAAAGACATTATTTCTCCATCACTGAAATTCATCGAGCAAATTCGCGCCTAAAAGAGAATGGATGTTACAATACCAAGGATGGAAGGAGACGGTCTTTTAGGAACACGTAACAGGTTTTTGAACGACGCTTTGAACTGTGCATTATTAAACCGCATCTTCTCGCTCTTTCGTTAAAATCAAAGTGAAGTTCATAACAGACTCTGAAGAGCAACGGCGTGCCATATACCTGACGCTCAATAAATGAAACTCCTTCCAACTATCAACCCAGCAGTAAATAGAAGTCGCACTGCCTTTTGCCTCTTGTCACAGTCAGCGAGGCTCATGCCTTACTAAGCAGGTCGTATTAAAAACGTCAGTCGCTGTCAACTGTTAGTATTCCGAACGATTATACCAAAGATGTTTTATTAATGCGAACATATTTCATTGGAAATTGGTCTGTATACCAAATGAAATAACCCAAAAGTTTACAAAGAATTATATTATTGTGAATACTACGTAATATCAGGCGGCATCACGTAGAAGTAAATAAACGACGAGGGAAGACAAAAAAAAACCCAGTGAGCCTCATACACACACACACACACACACACACACACACACACACACACACGTACGAAGCAGTTCCTCTCATCCATAGAGTAGGGCCAACCCGCGCATGGGCTAAGAACTCTCCAACAAATGACGGGATATCCTGGGATCTTTTCGTGGCCAATTCCAGTGTATTGAGGAACTGCTGAGATAGTGCTGGCAGATACGTCCCAGTCGCCTCAAGCCACCCCATTCCCAAGTCAGAATATTAGCAGACCTACTGTTTACCATCCAATTCTAAATTACAACTACAATTGGCACCGTGTGTCGAGAACTACATAATTAAAAACACCAGAGCACGTATTTGAAATTCGAGGCACTCATGCGATGAACTTTTGGTATACGATGAAGTGTATTCTGGCAGAAATCTACCAACGCTTTGGGGGAATCTGCTGTTTCCGTCTTCAGGACGGAAGAGAGAAGATGGAGGTAGCTGGTTCCTCCAAAGCATTGGTACTTTCTGCTAGAATACACGGCTTCATAATCCGGTAAACAGTTATCATTAAATAAGCAAGTTTTTCCTGTGTATGCCATGTGGAAACGGTGAAGCAAAAGCAAACTTCAACGCATTTTTAATTTCGTTACTAGATGTAGGACAGTGATAAACTTCAAGCTCCCGGTCTTTTGATCCCAAATGACAAAACCCCTGGTTGCCACTGGATATGAAGCTGGGTGGCCCCAGAGCAGGTATGGACGTTTCTGAGAAAATAGAAATATATTTCCACTGCCGGGAATAGAAACACATTTCTTCAGACAACCACCCTACAGGCCAGTCCCCATGCCGATTACACTGTCCTGGCGAAAAGAGTAATTGCGCTACATTAAATTTGGGTGGGGAGGGTCATCATCTTTACAAGCGATACCCAATGCGTGCAAGCATGCACTGTTACGGTCCTACAAGTTTGTTAGTATTAGGTCAGTGTTTGCAGGTGAACTTCGTTTAATTTGTAATATAATATTCAGAGCCCTGATCCGGAAGGTCCTCAGTCTACTTCCCGTCCTTGAAATACGAGAATTTCACGATCACACAAGACAATTGACAAAGTTATAACTTCCTATCTTTACGTTTTTACATTTTTAGATAACAGACTGGAAGACAAACTATTCTGAACTTAAGGGCGGCAGACACTCCTCGAAATTAATCTGTCTCCTTAAATTCTTCGTGAAAATAATTTTGATTCGCTAGCGTTATTCATTCGCAGAAACATAGGAAGGATAAATATCAGGGTACATGGTGACTAGCACAGGATTCAAACAGAGTTACTCTCAGAAGGAATCCCGCAGTGCTACAGCGACATAAACCTGGTCCGCCTGTAAGAAAAGAGCAAGAAATATTTAACGCAAATCCTACGGAAATATAACTTAAGAAATTATTTTCTCTGCGATGTAGTTTGAAAGTATAAGCCCATTTTAGTGGCTCGAATAAGAGCTTCTTCTGGATTTGTTGATTCATTCCGGGAGATAAAGTAAAAAAGTTCATATTACGGCCGCTAGAAGATGCCCAAGACTCACGGTTCCAAATTCCCGATTCCAACATTCGTTTAATAAAGCGCATCATTTGCTTAAGTACTATTCCCATCCCACGTAATATGTTTCGCTCTCGTAGCTAAGTGGTTAGTACAATATTAACAAATTTTACACAGACTTGCCATTTATTCTGTATTATTGCTTGAGTCAGATGTGGCGGTATACATGTTGGACTTTGTAAATTACAAATGGGAATAAGGTGTACACACAGGCTTCTGGGGGAAATACTGTGTACACAAAAGTTCGCAGTGTACAAATAAGTTAGAATGACAGGAAAATAAGCTTAAATGTATAAGACACATAGTATTTCCGACAAGAACTAACAAATAAACGTCCAATCAGTATTTTCATTTTGTAAGCACAAGTTACCAAATGGTAAGAATTATTAATTGAACAGTCAAATATACGGTTCCTATATACAATTATTTGTAGCATAAATTTCCACTTCTTCATACTTGTGAGATATAAAGTCAAAGATTCGCACTGTCGCCATTTTTGTAATTTTTACGTTACAAAAACCTTTTTTTAAAGATTTATGAATAACTGTTGATAACTAAGTATGCTCGTATGTTGATATAGCAGTTTTACGCAAAAAAACTCATACAATAACAACCTGATGTTTGGCACACCTTGTGAGGAATGTCCTGTACAAAACTGAGAAATTCACTGCGATGGGCTCTGTATCTTGCGGTGCTGCAGTTTCCTGAGATAAAGAAGCTGGCAACGTAAAGTGCTTCATATCCGTGTTTTAAATTAATATTTAAACCAAAGTAACATAACCAACGAATTCGCATCGATAAAATATGTTTCATTACCTATTATTAATTTATTATTATTATTATTAAATAATACATTACATGTTATAATATTGATAATAAAAACATAATTAATATACGTGAATTTGTTGGTTTTGCTACGTAAGTTTAAACTGACAACTGTTCACTTGTAGTTTGTTGCCTAACATATATGGTCTACGATGACGTCAGAGTTAGTGACATAATCGTCCTACAGATGTCTTCCAAATGTGAGTTTATTGTTATATTTTCATAGATGTAAAATCTTTTGGCGATATTTATTATGTGTTTTGTCACATTTATACTTCAGACACACACAGTGTTATCATTCCTCCCATAAGTGTGGCCGACGTCTGGGACAAATAGAACAGGTCTTAATGAATCTGATGTTTATTGGACCGTGCATCATGGTGATAACTGAAGAATAAAAAACCAACTAGATGCCACTTGATATTTTATTGTACTTCTTATAGGCTCAAAATATTTCGAACATTACTATGCCCATCATCAGGAGATCACGACTATGATGTTGATTACCACATTGATCGTGTCTTCCGTGGTTTCCTGTATGTTGGAAGTTAGGTGCCGTTAGGCTGGAGAGCTTGAGCCTGCAATCCAGACACCTCTTCAGCCTAACGGCACCTAACCTCCAAAATACAGCAAACCAAGAACGACACGACCAATGTGGTAATCAACATCATAGTCGTGAGCTCCTGATGATGGGCATAGTAATGCTCGAAACATGTTGAGCCTATAAGAAGTACAATAAAATATCAAGTGGCATCTATTTGGTTTTTTATTCTTCAGTTAGGTCTTGATGGTGAATGACGGGTGCTATTACCATTAATATGTTATCTGTATTTGTTTGGAAAGTAATGCCAGTCTGCCTTACATGTTTTTATTAAGGCCCAATTGTCGCAATTCGTCCATTCCATTATTACAAAATTTGTCTTCATTGTTAATTTGTTGTGGTAAGTTTTGTTTTATAGCATAGTATGTCCTAAGGGCCTCTAAAGACTTGGCAAAACTTTAAATTTCCTATCCAACACGAGTAAAATGGATCGTTTGAATAACATGGCGTAATTCGTCCTTAATACAAGGGCGCGTTTTGGGTTGACGTAATCAGACCGACAGTCATCATTACGAAGATATGCAGTACGTTATCTATGTTTGCTTTCTTATTACAATTCTTCATTACACTGTATTTACCAACTACGTTCATGATGGTGACGAATTGTAATTTAGAACACGAATTGCTCTTAGTTTACTTAATATGCTGAAGGACAACTCTTATCTTATTTTTCGATTATAAGATCCTAGAAATTTACGAAGATTTATTCCCCAACCCTTCGGTGAATTTTACAGATGGGTGCACTTTACTCAATTTTTCTGAATTTCCATGTCTCTGATTATTTTGGACATTATGTTACCGAAAGCTAAGCTACAATACACTGAGTTCTCACTTCGAATGTATCACGTGTTTGTTCCAAATGAACAAAGCACTCGGAGCACTGATGCACACTATGTGTTGCTCCAAAAGCTGCAACTCATCAGGAACTACAATATTAGAAGAAAAAGTTAGTTGTGTATTACAGTTTGCCGAACAGAACTTCATAACAGCTGTGAGAAGAAAATTCACAGCTGACTACAGAAAAGTTGTAGCCAACTGGAACTTAATTAACAATTGGATGGAAAAGTTGGAACTATCCGGGTCAGTTAATGGCCAACATCATGGAGGCATCAAGTGAGTGAGGAGAATGTGGTATAAAACTGCAGAATTTAATAAAGGGAGCCATAAAAGTCATCTGTTTAACCAAATCACTCGTAATGAACAATTCATTCTGTATTTTAATAGCCCTAAAATGTTTAAAACTTCATATAATTTTAATGTTCAACCATGGGTTTAAATTATTACATATTCAAACTGTTTCCGCCTTTTATTCCATCTCTTGAATATACGCGTGGGGCGTATTTTCTGCTCAATAACCTTTCCAGGACCAAAATTTACAGGGTGTTGTCGTTTACTAACACTTTTTTTATTACTACGTTGTTGCAAGCTACCGCAAACTGAAATTTGTCGAGCCCTTATTAAGTTACTTACATTTCCTCGTTTATATATATATATATATTATAACCTAAACCAGCACTTGGGAGCACATTAAAGAGAATATACAAACCTCAGCGAAAGAGAGTCTGGGTCTGCACGAATTGAAGCAGAATAAACCGTGGTTTGATGAAGAATGTTTAGGTTTTTTGGAGCGAAGGAAG
>Ga0123355_10014224_pt1 | contig 12431 bp, 17 predicted proteins | sample TergutEmb28metaG_3_FD_89872 | JGI IMG/M metagenome (GOLD analysis project Ga0123355, IMG submission 89872) | Embiratermes neotenicus P1 segment gut microbial communities from Petit-Saut dam, French Guiana - Emb289 P1 | ecosystem: Host-associated > Arthropoda: Insects > Digestive system > Gut ...
GAACTTGGTGAAGATGATGTTCAAAATCTGGACTTCTCTGCCCTGTTGGAAGAAAAGGCACGCGACCGCCGCCCGTTTTATGGCATGTACCAGCAGATAGAGCATGTAATGAGCGCGCCACTTGAGGATTTGCGCGTTGCAAGCCTTCACATCAAATACTCCCCGCAATTTTTAGACAGACTTGAGCAGTTTGTCGCAAGCTACAGCCCATCCTTCGAAGATGTGTATTTTAACCAAACCAAACTCTGCGACGGCAAAAGGCTTCTTGACTTGTACAAAGACCGCACAACCGCCGGTACCCTTGTAAGCAAAACAGAGCGCGTAATCACCTTTGTGGAACGCGCATATACAGAATATTTCAAAGCAAACAGACAATCTATAACCGCGCTGTTCAACGACATACACGGCGACGATTTTAGCGACCACGAAATTCGCATAAAATATGAAGAAGAAAAAAGCATCGTCATGCGGGATTTAAAAAGCCGCCTAAAGCCGCGTTCATCCAAACTGTACGAACGGTTTTTACGCAAATGCAAGCTCGACACAAGTTCAATAAAATCCGAAAAGCTCTATTACGAAGATGCCCTGATGCTATTCTACATCGATATCTTAACAGGCCAAGTGCCGCAAGACAAAACCGTAAAGCACATCCTGCTGGACGAAGCCCAAGATTTAAGCCACTTACACCACCGCATTTTAACAAAACTGTATACTGCAAGTCATTTCACTGTACTTGCGGACGCAAACCAGGCCCTGTACCCCGGCATAAACCTTAACAATATTGCCGAACTGCAAAGCCTATACCCCACGGCGCAAAGCATACCACTGTCAAAAAGTTACCGCTCCACATTTGAAATCAACAAATTTGCGTCGCAGTTTTTAGATTACCCCAATCCAAACGCATCATACACCCGTCATGGCGACCAACCGCAAATTATTCCGACACAAAACCCTGCCGCCTCCATAATGGAAATTTTAGGACAATTGCCGGACAGCTACAGCACGGTGGGCATAATCCTGCCAACGGCCCGTGCAGCCAATGATTTTTACGACAAATTGAAAAAGGTATATCCTAAAAACCCATTACGCCCACTGCGACTTATTGCAACCGAAGACGCGGACTTTGCACCGGGTATTATGGTAATGGCCGTACCGTTTGCAAAAGGCTTGGAGTTTGACGTGGTAATTTGCCCCGGATACGCCCCGCCTGCAAGCGGGCTAGAGAAGAGAATATTATATCTGATATGTACACGGGCGTTGCATAAGTTATATTTATTGGAAGAAAAAGCGTGAAAGGATGTTTAGTATGAGTATGGCTACTGTAAAAGAGCGATGTTTTAGTCTTATAGAGCGTTTCCCCGAAGGGCAACTGCCAACCCTTGTCATTTCCATTGAAGCGATGTTGAAGATGATAGATGAGGCAGCAGATGATGCGTTTTGCATTGCATTGGCAGAACGACACGACCAGCGGGAAGACAAAGAGGAATCTGGCATTGCAATAGAAGAGTTTGCTGCACAACTGGGAATAATGCTGGGAGACGATGATGAGAGTTGAACTGCATAAGTCTGTTCAGAAGTTCGTTTTACGCCGTACAAAAAAGGAGCAGATATATATTCTGAACGCGCTTTATAAATTGCCCGAGGGTGATGTTAAGCCCCTTGTTGGCAGACACGGCGATTTTAGATTAAGAAAAGGCGATATTCGCGCTATCTTTGAATATCGCGGCAATGTGATATTTGTAAAAGAAATTGACAATAGGGGTGACGCATACTAATGAACCATAAAAAAGCAATAATTTTCGACATGGACGGCGTACTAATCGACAGCCAGCCGCTCCATTATCAAATAGACATCCGCGTAATACAGGCCTGCGGCTATCCGGCAGACCTTAACACAGTAACGCCGTACACAGGTATCTCCAACCCGGACCGCTGGCCAAAATACCGCGAAGCATTAAACCTATCCCCTTCACCGGAACGCTTAATAGAAATGGCCGAACAAGCAATGCGGGACATTTTCAACGAGACAAACCTTGTCCCAAGCCCCGGCATTCCTGCATTGCTAAAGGGAATTAAAGAAATGAGCCTGCACTGCGGTGTGGCGTCGGCATCATCGCACGAGCTAATCCAGCTTGTGCTAAACCGCACCGGCATTGCCCAATATTTCGATGCAATAACATCTGGCGAAGATGTTTCCGTTAGCAAACCCGCTCCAGATGTTTATCTGCGTGCGGCGCAAAAAGCTGACCATCACCCGGCGCAATGCATCGCAATAGAGGACTCTGCGGTAGGGGTTCTTTCCGCCAAAAACGCTGGATTCACTTGTATTGGATACAAAAACCCAAACACATACGGCCAAGACTTCACCCACGCCAACTATGTAATAGACCATTTCGACCAATGCCTTGCAATAATACAAAAGTTAGGCGGCACTATAATATGATGTACTTGGCAGAAGGCTGGCGCGACTATGTCCTGATAGACGCAGGCGGCGGCGAAAAATTGGAAAAATGGGGCGACGTAACCGTAGTCCGTCCAGATCCACAGGCATTTTGGCCACGCAACCCCGATGTTGACTGGAGCAAAGCAGATATGTACTACCACCGCAGCAAACAAGGCGGCGGCAGTTGGGAAATTAGGGGCAAAAGCGTCCCGGAAGCGTGGCAAATTAGCTACAAGGGGCTAAAATTTCACATTCGCCCAACGGGCTTTAAGCATATGGGGCTTTTCCCGGAACAAGCTGTCAACTGGCAATGGCTGACAGACAAGCTTAGTACTATGCCTCAGCCAAAAATATTAAATCTGTTCGCCTATACCGGCGGCGCAACATTGGCATGCCTAAAAGCCGGTGCAAGCGTCACCCACATAGACGCGGCAAAAGGCATGAACCGCTGGGCAAAAGACAACATCGCACTGTCTGGTCTTAATCACGTACCTCACAAGATAATGGAAGACGACGCCTTAAAATTTGTATTGCGCGAAGGGCGGCGCGGCAACCGCTATCACGGCATAATAATGGATCCACCCGTGTATGGGCGCGGCCCCGGCGGCGAAATGTGGAAATTAGAGGAGCGCCTTTGCGAGTTAGTAGAAGCCTGCACCCGCATTTTATGTACCGATAATGCTAAATTTATGATTATAAACGCGTATACGGCCGGGTTTTCCCCAGCCGTATACGGTAATATCTTATCTTTATCTACAAAAAACGGGAGCGTTAGCGTAGGAGAAATAGGAATACCCGCAAAGACCGGTATTACACTTCCGTGTGGGATGGTCGCTCGTTGGGAGGCGTAGGACTTGTACCACTCCATTCGTCACCGGATACCCAGTCGTCGATGATAGTAAGCATTTCGAGCGGCCTAACCATACCGTTAGCCAAATGCGATAAAATTGCAAGTGCCTTATCATAGGATTCCGTCATTGCAAATGTTTCGGATTTGTCTACAACGTAGTAGTTTGGATCCCGCTTGTCTATTCTGACACCATACAATTCTTTTCCGGTAGAGCCGGGGTATGTCATAAGGTAGTACTCCAGCGACCAAGAAATATTTTTGTCTATCGTAAGTAAAACTGTCGCGTAAAGCGTCTCCTTGCAGTAATTTTCACCCATTAGACTGTCTCCTTTTCTTGAATTAGCTTCGAAATATGGTGACTTCTTAAAGCGGCATTGCCGCTTTTTGCTTGCCTTTCATGGTATCTTATTGTACTTTAAAAAAAATCTTTTTGTGTATTGATTTTGCTCGAGCAACTAAAGCATATCACAACAAAATCAATTGTCAACCCCCTATCAACAATTAATTTTAAAAATATGTAAAATAATACATATATGCTTTCGCCTTTTTCTGCTGAATTCAATTTTTTCATTGAAGAAACTTGTCGTATTTTAATATAACAAAACACAAAAAAAAGAGCTGCTAGCGGCAACTCTTTTCTTATTACGTCACGCAATTGTTTGTTAACTGCAACCCACATTCAAGCATATTGGTATGCTTAAAGGTTCGGGCGGGACTGGTGGGCCTTCAGTACCGAGAGCGGCAATATTCAAACCAACCACCATTACTACCGCCATAGTCAGCCCAAAAAATTTCTTCTTCATTTCGATTCTCCCTTCTGAAGCATTCGCCTTAAAATGTGCGTTATCATCTTTTCAGTTTCCAAGGCTTTTTTTATTGTTCCTATATGCTTTTGCCCATAATGCTTTTCTAAAAATTCACAATAATCCAGAGCTGTAGCGTATTTCGGGACCTCATTTAACAAATGCGGCAGTGCTACCGTTTCCAAATACTCGGTGGAGCCACCCTCATGTTTAAGCGTTGTTAAATGCCTTAATGACTCAAACGCTATTGTATAGTGCTTATTCCCTTTAGACATCCGCTTGCAATCTTTCAACAGTTCTTGACATACCGTAAAGCCGCCCTCGGCAATGTAGCACCGCGCTTTTTGATATAAAATCTCGAGATAGTACTCACTTGCCTCATCATCTACATATTTCATTGCTTCGTTAAGGTAGCGGTGACAGGTGCTGTAGTCTTCACCTACTCTGCACATATAGCCATAGAACGCAAAAACATCACAAAGAAATTGCTTGTCGCCTGTTTCTTTAGCCTCTTTACGGAGCTTGCCTAACAGTTTTTTTGCACTCGACAAGTCCCTTAGCCCAATATGGTTCCTGACAAGCATATACTTTATCGGCCGCTCCCAAATATTGCCCTGTTCTTTTGCACACAATTTTAACGCTTTTTTCAAAAACATAATAGAACGGCTTAGACAGCCAACATTATAACTGCGAATGGCTATGCTATAATAAAGCCCTATATCTTGCTTAACATATGACTTTAACTCGAATGCTTTCGTCGTAAACACCAGCGCGTCTTCGTATTGCTTACGAAAAGCGGACAATGCACCTTTGCTCAGATAATAATAGTACAAAAGCTCGGGGGTTAAGCTGCGCATATATTTATCAGCAACCGTATCTAAAATTCCTTCCGCTATTGAACGGTTCCCAAGACCTAATTCCAACCTACAGTTAATTAAATTAAATAGTGTATTTAACTCTTCGTCAAAAGGCGCAAAAGTAATGACAGACAGCACTTCCCTCATTTCTTTTGCTTCTTCAAGTTTGCGGACGGCAATTAAATCATTCCATTCGGCTAAGTCAAGCTTAAAGCCCTCACGTTCGGTTTCAGTAAGCGGCAGCTCTTCCACTCCCAATAGTTTTTTTAATTGAATCAATGTATCAGAGCCAATCTCGCCGAATCCGGCATCTTCCCCAAGTTCAAGCTGAGAGAGTCTAGCAGGGGTCAGCGATAACTCTGAAGCCAAATGTCGCTGCCTGACACCTTTTACCTGTCTTATTTGCTTGATTTTTTCCCCAAAAGACAAATCAATACCAGTTTTAATAAAAAGCCCTCCTCTACTTAATAGTAGAATGCCAACATGCTTGATTTTATCAGTCAATGTATTCACTCAAATTTCATCCACTTCTAATGTTTACTATATATCGACAACAAATGCAAGTATTTTTTTACAAATAGATAACTTTGTGGTAGACTTTTGATAACTGAGAGGGGCAAAAGAAATGAATTTTACAGACATACAACTGGCAATTTTTGATATGGACGGCACAATGTTTGATACCGAGAGGCTGTCTAACATGGGCTGGAAACAGGCGATAGCACATCAAATACAAGATATATCGGACGAACTTTTTGACAAGACCTTCCATAGCATGCTGGGCACCAACAACGCCAACTGCCGCAGAATAGCGGGCGAACTTTTACCCGGATTTGACTTTGACAAGGGCAATGCTGCCTGCTGTGCTTTTATGGACGAGTACATGGAAATAAACGGCGTGCCCATTAAGCCCGGACTTTTCGAGCTTTTAGATAAGCTGGATGAATTGGGCATAAAAAAATGCGTGGCCACGTCCACAGATAGGAAACGGGCAACGCATAAATTAAAGATGGCAAATGTGGCGCATCGTTTTGAAGTTATTGTTGGCGGGGACGAGGTCAAAGTTAGTAAGCCAGACCCGGAAATATTCCTTAAAGCGGCAAACGCCTGCGGAATTGCCCCGGAAAACTGCATTGTATTAGAAGATTCTGCCGCGGGGGCTATGGGCGGCTACCATGCGGGCATGAGGGTTATTGTTATCCCCGATATCTTGCAACCATCGGAAGAAACACGCAAAATGGCCAGCATAGTGTGTAAAGACTTACATGAGGTAGCTCTGCTTATTTCGCAAGTTTAGCCAATGCTTTGGTTGCGGCAGCTTGCTCTGCTTCTTTTTTACTACGCCCGATGCCGCTGCCAAGTTCTTTGCCCCTGTGCAGCACCTTTGCCGAAAACTGCCGCTTGTGCGGCGGGCCTTCTTCAGATATGATTTCATAAACAGCCGTTTCGCGGCTGTTTTTTTGTAGTATTTCTTGCAAAACGGACTTACTATCCTTTGAAGTTTTTTTCGCGTCCTCTGCCAGCGGGGCAAACAGGCGGTTAATCACGTTGCGCACCGCGTCCAGCCCGCCGTCCAAGTATATCGCGCCAAATACAGATTCCAACGCATCGGAAAGAATCGAAGGTTTCTCGCGGCCTTTTTCCCGGGCTTCGCCCTGACCAAGAAGCAAATAATCGCCAAGTTTAATATTTTTGGCGATACCGGCAAGCGTGGCCTCGCAAACAAGTTTTGCCCTGCGCTGAGTAAGATCACCCTCGGAAAGATGGGAAAACCTATGATACAAAAAATCGCTGATGCAAAGCTCCAGCACTGCATCTCCCAAAAATTCCAAACGCTCGTTGGACTCGTCGGGGCCTAGGCCCTGCTCATGTACAAAAGATGAATGCGTTACCGCCTGGCGCAATAAGGCAGTGCGCTTAAAGTCATAGCTTAGTTGTGTTTGTAATGCGTCACTCATAAAATATTATGCACCCAATGCTTTCTTCACGTAATCCGCAGCATTACCAACCGTGACAATGCTTGCGGCATCGTCATTTGCAAACTCCATGCCAAAAATGTCTTCCAGCTCGGATATAATTTGAAAAATATCCAAAGAATCGGCATTTAAATCTTGCTGAAACTTGGTGTCTGGGGTAATACTGTCTTTTGAAACCCCCATTTGTTCTGCAATTACATCTCTGATTTTTTCGAATTCCATCTGTTACAACCCTTTCTTATAATTTATACATTGCCGTATGGCGTTTTTTATTGCCAGCGCATCGGAAGAACCATGGGCCTTTACCACCAAGGATTCCAGTCCTAGGAAAGGCGCACCGCCAACCTCGCGGTAATCGAAGCGTTTTTTTAGCCTGCCAAAAGCCCCTTTTGCCAAAAGCGCACCAAGTGTTGAAACTATGGAGGACTTAAGCTCCTCCTTTATCATGCCCATTAACGTTTTAGATAACCCTTCGGTTAGTTTTAACACAACATTGCCCACAAAACCGTCGCAAACGGCAACATCAACTTCGCCCGCAGGGATGTCGCGCCCTTCAATATTGCCGACAAAGTTTAAGCCACTTGTTTCCAATAGGTCGTAGGCTTCTTGATACAATGGAGTACCTTTTTCCTTTTCAACCCCAACGTTAACCAGCCCCACGCGCGGGTTGCTGATTCCCATACAGTTCTTCATATATTCCGCGCCAAGCTGGCCAAATTGCAGCAAGTACGACGGCTTAACCTCCGCGTTTGCGCCGCAGTCAAGCAGCAGTGTGAAGCCATTTTTTGTTGGCAACAACGCACACAACGCAGGCCGCTGTATGCCTTCCTGCCTTTTTGCATAGGCAAAAACCCCAACCAAAAGCGCGCCCGTAGAACCAGCGGATACAAAACCATGCGCATCGCCGGATTTTAGGGCCCTAAGCCCCACTACTATGGACGAATTTTTCTTTTGCTTGATGGCTACGGTTGGTTGCTCGTCGTAACCAATGACCTCTGGGGCGTGCAGGATTTCGAAGTTGTTGGGGCCTTTGGATGCTAACTCCTTGCGGATTATTGCTTCATCTCCCACAAGAACCAGATTAATGTCAGGAAACTCGCGAGAGGCCTGCACGGCACCTTCTATTACAGCAGAAGGGCCAAGATCGCTTCCCATAACGTCTACAGCAATTTTTAGTTTATCCAATATGAACACCTCTAAAAAAATACGGACTCCGACATATAAAGGCCCAGTGGCTTTTAATCGTTAGTCCGCATTCGATTATTCTGCAATTTGTAGAACCTCGCGCCTTTTGTATGTGCCACAGGCCTTACATGCGCGGTGCGAAAGCACAAACTCGCCACATTTATCGCATGTTGCGACGGTTGGCATTGCAATTTTCCAAGTTTGTCTGCGTCTTTTGTCGCGTCTGGCTTTGGATGTCTTACCTTTGGGTTCAATCATGATGCTATCCTCCATGGAACGCTTTACAGCGTCCTAAATTTCACGTACTGCACATTATACTGGTTTTGCGGGCGGATTGTCAAGTATTTAGCAAATTTCAAATTTACGTTTTGTTAAACACAATTATAATCATTTTATAAAAACCAATTTCAAGTGGTGACTCTCCGCCACTACTTGAAATTGGTTTTCCTCCTTCCCACAACTTTGCAGAAACAGGAATTTGATATATAATATTAGGAAAATGGCTCATTAAAGTAGGTGTGCATATGCAAATCTCCAAAGGCTGCCTTTATGTTGTGGCAACCCCCATCGGCAATTTAGAGGACATGACCCCACGGGCCATTCGCATTTTGGGCGAAGCAGAACTTATAGCCGCCGAAGACACCCGCCATAGCAGGGGGCTTCTTTCGCATTTCAATATTAAAACCCCCATGTTCTCCTGTCACAAATTTAATGAGGAAAAGCGCGGGGGCCTTTTCATATCCAAATTGGAAGAGGGCAAAAATGTTGCCCTAATATCAGATGCGGGTACGCCGTGTATCTCTGACCCGGGGCATAGACTGGTTAAAATGGCGGCAGACGCTGGCATCCAAATTGTTGCTGTATGCGGGGCATCAGCGGTGGTTAGCGCGCTTTCGGTATCTGGGTTTGACGCATCGCGGTTTAGCTTTGTTGGCTTTTTGCCTCGGGCTAAAAAGGATATGCTAAAGACCATCGCCGGGGTTTTGCCCGGCACGGTTGTGTTTTACGAATCCCCAAAGCGTATACAGGCAACGTTGCAAATTATCGCAGATGAATATCCCACGGCACGAGTTTGCCTGTGCAATGATATAAGCAAGAAGTTTGAGCGTGTATACCACGGTATACCTATCGAAATTTTGGCTGAATTGGCTGAAAATCAGAACTCGCAAAAGGGCGAGTATGCCTGTGTAGTTAGCATCGGAGAACTGCTGGAGCAAGACCCCGCTGCGGAGTCGGATACCCCAAGTTTAGAAGCGCAACTGGTAGATATTATGGTTAAAACCGGCGGCACTCTAAAAGATGCCGCGGCCACGCTGCGCGAAACTTGCCCAAAGCTTAGCAAAAAAGAGATTTATGCTGCAATGTTGAATGTGAAAAAGATTGGGGGCAACTAATTAGTCCTTATTGATAATCCCTGCAATTTGACATACAATGATAGCAAATACTATCATATGCTAAACTAGGAGGTTGACATGGCACAAGTAAATATCAGGATTGATGATGAGCTAAAAGAAAGAGCCGAAGTTTTTCTTGACGAATTGGGTTTTACGTTTTCAAGCGCATTCAACGTTTTTATTAAACAGGCAATTAGGGAAAGGCGTATACCTTTCGATATAGAGCTAAGAAGCCTGCACCCATCCGGGGATTATCAATTGACTAAAGCAGAATTGATATTAAGGGCTGCCGAAATGGAAAGAGGCATGAATGTAGCAATACACGATTTAATTGAGGTGGACGATGATTAAGGCGTGGCACGGGAGAGGCTGGGAGGAATATCTTTTTTGGCAGCAGCAGGATAAGAAAACTTTGAAAAAAATTAATACGCTTATCAACGATATGCCGAGGAACAGTTATAAATGCATAGGCAAACCGGAACCTCTAAAACACCAACTAAGCGGCTGGTGGAGTGCAAAGATAGATGAAAAAAACAGGTTAATCTTTAGACTATCCGGCACTCACGATAACGAAACTATAGAAATACTCGCTTGTAAGGGTCATTATGATGAACACAGTTAAACTACCCGCCTTCTTCCCGGATGGCACACGCGGCGTTGTGCGCTGTGTAGATGCTACGGATTTGGAAAATTGCAAAATCCCCGGCATTGTAATGAACACATATCATCTTATGACCAAACCGGGTGCCAGCACAATAAAATCTCTGGGCGGACTACACAAATTCACCGGCTGGAACCGCCCGATTATAACGGACTCCGGCGGGTTTCAAGTGTTTTCGTTAATTCGTGAAAACGCATCCTTCGGTGAAATTAGGCCAAACGAAATAATCTTCCGCAAAGACGGAAAAAAAACCACACTTTCGCCCGAGAAATGCATACAATCGCAATTGGCATACGGATCCGACGTGCTTATGGCGTTAGATTACTGCACGCACCCAAACGACCCATACGAAAAACAGGCTCAAGCAGTGGATGTGACAATCCGCTGGGGCAAGAAGTGTATGGATACATTTAAGGCACGACCCAGCGATAGCCAACTCTTTGGCATTATTCAAGGCGGCAACGAAAAACCCCTTCGCAAACAATGTGCAGACGCACTTTTGCAAATGGGCTACAGAGGCTTTGGCTTTGGCGGCTGGCCGCTGGATGAAAGCGGCAAGCTTACCGAAGAAATTTTGGCCTACACGGCGGAGCTTATCCCAGACGGGATGATAAAGTACGCAATGGGCATTGGCCGGCCAGAGAATATTGTCGCCTGCGTACGCATGGGGTATAATTTGTTCGACTGCGTAATCCCCACGCGGGAAGCGCGGCACAATAGGCTGTACGTCTTCAACGAGGACTTCGAAAAGCCGGGGGATATTGACGTAAGCAGGAACTTCTACCGCTACCACTATATTTTGGACGACGAACACCGTCGCGATGGCCGCCCGATATCGCATCTGTGCGATTGTTTGGCCTGTACAAATTACTCCCGGGCGTATATCCGGCACTTGGTAAGTATTGGCGACAGCCTAGGACACAGGCTTGCCACCATGCACAACTTGCGCTTCTACACCATGCTGATGGAGATTTTACAAAAATGATAACCGGCGCGAAATATAACATGCTGTACCCGCCGCTTGTTGCGCGCGTGTACGAAGAGGAAAAACAAAAAGGCGCGAAAGACTGCGAAAAAGTAACCAAAACTCGCCTGCATCAAATGTTTGGGGCGTATGTGCAGGGTAATACGCATAAAAAAGCCGCGGCATTGCTGGAGCAGTTACCTGTCAGCCATCGCGATATATTGTCCCTACACGCCTCCACAAAGGAACGCCTCCCCCACTACACACAATTCTACGCATTCCTTACCGCCCATATCCCAAACATAGAAACCATCATGGATCTGGGCTGCGGATTTAACCCATTCGCCCTCCACTATCTGCCTACACTAAAAGCCTACCACGCCTATGACATAGACATCCGCACTCGCGACATATTAAACCGCTTTTTCGTGCTGCAAAACTTGCCGCAAGCCGCCGTTTGTGCAGACCTAGCAGTGGAATCTCCTACAGAAAAAGCAGACCTAGCACTTTTATGCAAGCTTGTTCCGGTACTAGAGACACAACTTCCCGGCCGCGGTTTCGAACTGGCGCGGCAGCTTGATGCAAAATTTTTGGCAATAACATATCCGACAAAAAGCTTGGGCGGTCGCGACAAAGGCATGAGCAAAAATTACGCCGCCCAATTTGAAAAGGCATATGCAAGCGGCGCACTAGGCGGCTTCACACTGCTTGAAACTTCCCAAATTGGCAACGAACTTGTGTATATTCTAAAAAAATAATTGGAGGTGCAATATGCAAAAATCATTTTACGTGCAAAACAGACAACGTCTGCTAAATGAATTACCAAACGGCGCAGTGGCAGTGTTCTTCGCGGGGGAAGCTCCGCGTAAAACTGCTGACTCGTACTACTCGTTTTTTGCGGACAGGGACTACTTATACCTTTCGGGCGTGGACTACGAGGGGTTTGTTTTGGTCCTAGCAAAACAGGACTCTAAATTAGAAGAAACGCTGTACATCCTGCCAAAAGACATGCTTAAAGAGCGTTGGAACGGATACCGCTACAGCGTGGAAGAAGTGCAAGAGTTTTCCGGCATCGAAAACGTCAAATATCTGGAAAACTTCGAAACCGACATTTTTGCAATATTCCGCCCCGGCAACATAACAAAACTTTGGCTTGACCTATACAAAGACCGTTTTACCGAGCCGGACAACACCGCCCACCGCTTTGCCGCAAAAATGAAAAATATGTTCCCCGGGCTAACAATCGAAAATTCGCAGCCGCTAATGCGCAAACTGCGCACCATCAAGGCCCCTTGCGA